>Ga0256833_1001767_pt1 | contig 15561 bp, 15 predicted proteins | sample 356284metaG_FD_190535 | JGI IMG/M metagenome (GOLD analysis project Ga0256833, IMG submission 190535) | Hydrothermal vent microbial communities from Mid Atlantic Ridge, Atlantic Ocean - 356-284 | ecosystem: Environmental > Aquatic > Marine > Hydrothermal vents | place: Atlantic Ocean: Mid...
GAGGGCACAAGGGCGGAAAGCAGGGGGTTGTACTGGAGCAACGAGGGGCTGCTTCTCCGCCCATGAGGCAATATTCATGAACATTCAGATAATCACTGGACATCAGATACTCAGGAGATACCGAATCTTATTCAAGAGTTAAGTAAGGGGCCGTAGATTTGTGCAGGCGAGCCTGACCGCAGGTAAGCGACCGCAGGGAGACTCCGATAGCCTACCTATGCGGGCAGGCACGACCGTGCAAAGAGCTAAGCGAAGACTCCGTGCGGTCCCTGTGAGCGCTTACTGTCTCTCTCCATCTTACTGTTCCTGTAATGTCTGCCCTGCTTCCCTGGCGGCGAGGCTGGCGGAGGTCAATAAGCCGGTGATAACTCCGGCGAGACAGGTTGTTGTCAGGCCTACAAGGAGCGTTACAGGCTGCAGGGTCACCGGCAGCGGGATCTGCACAGTCTGTCCAGTGCCGGTATGATGAATTCCTCCAGGCGTCGGGTGGAGATTCCAGGGTAGGTTAAGGGATACATCAAAGGACCCCATTACAAGGCTAATCAGCAGTCCCATGACTATCCCTGCCAGACAGCCAGCCGCAACAAGGGTCATGGATTCGATCCCATAGGTGAAGACAATCTCCTTCCTCCGCCAGCCCAGGGCCTGCATGAGGCCAACCTGCCAGCGCTGCTCCTGCAGTCGACCATGTATCAGCCAACAGGTCAGCAACAGTGTAAAAACGAGGCCGATAAGACTGAGAATTTTTACGCCTGTTCCGCTGATTCTGGCAAATCCCTGCATCATATCGCCAATGGAATCTGTCGAAGATACCATGGCATCCGGCAGCAGGGTATGTATCTTCTTTTCCATCGCTTCGGTTCGAACGCCTTGATGCAGGGTCACAGCAAGAAGATTTGCTGTACCTTCCGGCAATCCGGCAAGCTTGCGGGCATCCTGGATGGAAAGATAATAGTTGGCTGCGGCAAGAGAAGCCCCCTCTTTGATTTTGCTTATGCCGACAATATGAAAATTTCTTCCTTTCACTCCCCGAAGCGAAACAATGCTGCCGATTTTGAGTCGGTTAAAACGTGCATAATGGCTCTCAACCACCAGGTCACCGCTTTTCTCAAGAGCTCTTCCTTCGGATATCCACTGCATGACTCTGGCCGGGCCGCTTCTACTTTTCTGCGGATCAATCCCGGCAATAGTGGCAAAGGTTTTTTTGCCCTGGTACCAGAGCAACAGAGCGGAACTTACATCGTTGATCCCGTCAAGAGAAGCAATAGCCTCTATCTGTACGGGAGTGACAGGCTGATTGGAAAACGGCAGTCGAATGGTACCTGATGTCGTTTTGGCCTGACGTGTTCCCTTGGTTCCGACCTGGACGATCAGGTCTGTCTTCAACCTGGAAAAGGGCAGTTTAACCAATTTGGTGTAGCTGCTGCCAAGAGTAGCAACCGTTACATAAAAGGCCATGCCCAAGGCAACACCCAGAACCAGCCATAGGGATCGTTTTCTGTCCCGCAGAGCCGATCTGCCCCCCTGACGGACAAGTGATAGAATTTCCATGACCGTCACCTTGCCTGCTGCCCGGCTGCCTGCCTGTCAAGCAGAATACGTAGATCATCCATGGACCAGTTCCCCTCGACTTGCTTGAACGGCCCGGCTCCGCTGGGAAATCCCTGCAGACGCACCTCGCGGCCGTCAATGGTAAAATCTGATGCACCTTCAAGCCGTATCAGCAGGGGAATATGGCCATGCAGCTTATGTTTTTTCATAAACTCTTTCCCTGAGGGTTGATTCACATCGTACCATGACGCCCGGATTTTCCCCTGATAGCCTTCAAGCAGAGACTTAATGTCGGCAATAATCGGTCGCAAAGGGCCATGATTCATATACAGGATCTCGATCCTGGCTGGTTGTTCCGCGGCATCTGCCTGTCCCTTCCAGGAAAAAAAGATGACTGCTGCAAGGATTACAAGTGTTGCGCTGTATGCAAATATTTTCATGATGCAGTGACCTCCCCGTCGTGCATGTAGAGTGAACGATGTGATAATTGAGCGATTTCTTTGTCATGGGTGACCATGAAGATGGTGAGTTTGCGGTGTTGGTTCAACTGGAGAAGCAGATCCAGGATCTCTCCACCGCTGGTTGAGTCCAGGTTGCCGGTAGGTTCATCGCAGAAAAGGATGGATGGTTCATTGATCAGGGCCCTGGCAATGGCAACCCGCTGCCGTTCACCGCCGGAAAGACGGGCGGGGAGATGAGCAGCTCGGTCCTTCAGCCCCACCTTTTCCAGAAGAGCCATGGCCCGCTCTGTTCGTTCCTTTTCCTGCATCCGGACGGGATAGAGTGGAAAAGCAACATTTTCCAGACTGTTCAAGGTAGGAATGAGATGAAAGGCCTGAAAGACAAAACCGACATGTTTCCTGCGAAACAAGGCCAGTTCGTTCTCGTTCAAGCCTGTAATTTCCCTGCCCTGAAGGTGAATACTGCCCTCGCTGGGTTGTTCAAGACCGGCAATAAGACCGAGCAGGGTTGATTTGCCGGAGCCGGATGGGCCCAGCAGAGTAATGAATTCACCAGTCTGGACTGTGAAATTTACCTCGCGCACCGGCTGTACCTGGCCGAAGTGTTTACTGAGATTCCGGGCGGTAATGACCTGTTTTCTGATATTATTCATAACGAAGTACCTCTGAAGTCTGGAGTCTGGTGATGGCACGGCTTGCGCCCCACACGGTTGCAAGGCCAAGGACAAGGGGGACAAAACAAGCTGACAGTAACAGCTGGAGACCGGGCTTCATCTGAAGATGAACCTCGCGAGTAAGCTGCTGCCCGCCTCCGGGAAGAAAATGGGGCGTCGGTGCCATATCCCAGGGAATGGGGATGGCAATGGTAATAAAGGAAAGCCCCCAGGCCATCATAGCCCCCAAAAGAAGACCAAGTGCAGTTCCCAACATGATGGTGAGAAAATTTTCTGCAAACAGCTGGGAGCGGATATCTGCTCCTGTCCAGCCGACCGCCTTCATGATGCCGATTTCCCTGGTACGTTCCCGGATGGCCGCGGCTGCGTTTCGGGAGATCAGCAACAGGGCAAGGAGAAAGACAAGAGTGGAGATTATCCCGGAAAAACGCTCGCTCAGGCTCACGAGACTGCCAAGCAGCTCTTTAAAGGAGTTTGGCGTGGAAACGGAAGCCTTGTCACCGAGCAGTTGTTTAATCTCGGCCGCCACATCTTCCACCTTGTCACGATCTGCCTGGATAAAAAGCAGGTTGGAGTCTTTTGGCGTAAAGGTATGTATTTTGGCAACGCCAGGCGCTGAGGAAATAATGGCCTGGGCCTCGGCCAAAGGGATATAGAGGTTGGCTGTTCCTATTTTGCTGATTCTGGAAGCGTCAACCAGTCCGACAAGGGTAAATGGACGACCACCGATTGTTACCTGGTCGCCTGGCTGCAGCCCTGCTTCTGCAGCCCAGACAGTTTCCGCCAGGGCCTGTGATCTGTCCTGTCCGGTCAGCATCCTGCCCCGGGTTACGGCATCGCGCAATAGTGCCGGTCCTGCCAGGTCACCCGGTTGCAGACCAACCACGATCTGAAACATTTCGTCGGAGAAATCCCAGAACAGGACTGCCCGGCTTATATTCCTGATTCCGGGGATGGCGGCAATATCTGTGCTTTGTTGCTCTGTAATCGGGGCAACAGAACAGGGCAGAACCGGACCAGCCATCTGTTCAGGTACGTCACCGGACATCTGCACGATAATATTTGCGCCGATATCATGGAGCGGCGCCTGAAAGGCAAGCTTTAGCGCACCAGCCAGCATGGTGATACAGAGCAGGATCGCGACAACCAGGGCCACGAGGCCGATATTTACCACGGTCCTTCGTCTGTGCCCCGTCAGTTCACTGACAAGGAATTTTTTGTTGATCATGAGTCCTTCTCCCATGGAATTCGTTCTTATCCTTCGGACACGACGATGTGCCGAATAAAAGTACAGACCTGTTTCGTGCCGGAGAGTGAAAAAACAGGAACCAAATCTGAACCAATTATCCTGCTGATCGGCCGTGAAGATTGTTGATCCGGACTATTGTCGTCGTTCGGAATCTGGACAGGGCCTGCAGCTATGAACCAAAGACAGCGGGCTTCACTACATGCCACGCAATTGGTTCAGCTATGCTGGTCAGATTTGGTGAAGAACGGTATCAAATGAGAAAGGATTGATGTTGGAGAAAAAGTGGAGGAGGTGGTGGGTGCAGAGGGGAATGAAAGTTGAAAACAGCAGGCGCACAGGTGGTGAGAGTATCAACGGCCTGTTGGTTGATTATAAGGGCTATCAGGGTGGGGGTGAAGTGTGGAAGATCAAGCGGTGGTGTGTCTATCTGGTCAATTATCAGACGGTTCAGACGTTCCAGTGGTGCAGGCGGAGTATCTTTTCCGGCCTGTTTTGACATCCGGGCATGACAGCACGCCGGCCGTTCGCCCTCTGTCATGGCTTTTACCTGGCTGCCGAATATTGGGCAACCGGGCTTATTTTTGAGCCGGCAGTCGGGCCTGGTTGCATAACATGCCGGAACAGAAGAGGCACCAGAAACTATAAAAACACATGTCAATATGAAGTAAAAAACACGTATCATAAGTAATGTTTACGAAGTGGTATTACCTATGTCAAGTGAAAATTTTCAGGGAATGAGAGAAGTTCTTTTCGTGATTATCGCGTGTAGGGGCACAGGTGCCTGCCGTTTGGAGGTATGCGCTCACAGGAGCCGCGTCTTTGCACGGTCGTGCCTGCCCGCATAGGTAGGCTATCGGAGTCTCCCTGCGGTCGCTTACCTGCGGTCAGTCACGCCTGCACAAATCCGCAGCTCCTGAGAGCGATTACATCAATAAATGTTCAGCAGCATACAGAGCAGGGAGGGGCTGTCCGGGGCGGTGTGCAGGGTAGGCAACAGTTAACTGCAATCGGCAACGATTTTGGAAATACCGGAATTTTTACCGGATCAGTTGCCGGTGGGGCGCTTCTGTTGCAGGCTGCGAAGGATTTTAAGAACAAGGAGCAGGATCGGGGTGGCGTGGTAGAAGAGATCGAAGATGTCGATGGGACGGTGCAGGGTGCCGGCGGCGAGCATGCGCAGTTTTTCCACCAGGTGGGGTTGGGGAACAAAGGGTGCAGGGCCCAGGATGAGAGCGGCGATGACCAGGATCGACCAGGGGATGGCGTCGAGCCATTTGAGCGGGGAGGGGGCCATGGTCTGTTATCTCTTGCGGCGTCGTTTTTTTGAGATTCCCAGGAGCTGGGTCGCCTGGACGGCCAGTTCCTCAATGGACCTGCCCTCGGTGCGCAGGACCTTGATGTTGTGGCGCATGAAGAGCTCCTGGGCCTGCTGCAGTTCCCTGGTGCAGGTGGAGAGACTGGCGTAGCGGGAGCCGGCATACCGTTTTTCCCGGATCTTGTGCAGGTGCTGCGGCGAGCAGGTCAGGCCCACAACCTTTTTCCGGTTGCGGACGATGTCCCGCGGCAGCTCGTAGCGTTCGAGGTGGTCGGAAGTAAGAGGAAAGTTGGCCGATTTCAGGCCCATGTGGGTGGCCAGGTAGACCGAGACCGGTGTCTTGCCGGAGCGGGAGACACCGACGAGGATGATCTCGGCCTCGCCGTATTCACCGGTCTTGGTGCCATCGTCGTGGCGGATGGAATAATGGATCGCCTCCACCCGCTTGACGATGTCGATGTCATCACTGTGCCGGGAGAATCCCGGTTCCCGCAGGGGTTCGGTCTCCAGGGATTTTTCGAGCCTGTCCAGGAAGATGCCGAAGATGTCATAGAACTCCACCTCGGCTGAATTGAGAATCTGCCGGCACTCTTTGTCCATGATGGTGCAGAAGACCAGCGGCGAGCGTCCCCCGGACTGCTCCAGGATGTGCTGCAGGGCCTTGCGGGCATCGGCCGGGGTGCGGACAAAGGGAATTTTCTCCTCGTTGAAGCCGATTCCATGGAACTGGCAGAGCAGCGCCCGCCCCATGTCCTCTGCGAGGATCGCCGTGGAATCAGATACGTAGTAGACGTCCTTCGAGTTCCACATGACCCTGGTCACCCGGCGGTCCGTTTGTGGCAGAAGAGGCAGCGGTACTTGGGAGGGTGATCCTTGGGCAGTGGCGCGATGCCATCCTTGGCATGGCATTTCTCGCAGTGCTTTTCCGCCTCCTTTTTGCCCATTTTCATGAACTGTTCATGGTTTTCGTCATGGGGCAGGTGGGCCGTGGTCTCGGGCGGCGCATACCAGAGAAAAAGGAAGATCCCGCCACAGAAGGCAAGAAACAGGATGTTGTAGACAAAGGTTTTGGCACGGGAGGTCATGGTGTTCCTGTAACGATGTCCGGGGTTGTCATATCGTACCGATCACCGCTGGCGGCAATCGTTTTGAATTACCTGTGAATGCAGTAAAAGTCCAGCAGGCCTCAGCGGCACGTGATCGTGAATGGCCGGCAGGTAAGCGCGGACTTCGGATGGTGTGCTGCTGAATTTTTACGTCATCTCCAGGGTGTGGAAATTGATCAGCCTCAGGCGAAGCAGAAGGGCAAGGTATTCCATCAGCAGACTGCACAGTATAGGGTTGCGGGCGGAAAGATCAATGATTTGTTGATGCCGCCGCTGTTTTTTTGTCATGCTGGTGATCTCGGTGGCCGGGTAGGCCGGGTCCAGGATGCGCCGGGCCACGGCCTCGCCCGACACCATGGCCGGGTAGATCCCCTCGCCGGTGAGACCGGAGGCCAGGCCGGCAGCGTCGCCGACCAGCCAGGTGCGGCCGAAGCAGAATCCCCGGAAATCGAAACTGATCAATGCGGCCCGGGCCTGCTGCCCGTCGAGATCATAGCCCAGGCTGCGGGCCCAGCCGATGCACCGTCTGCGCAGGGTGGCGGCGGGAAGATTGCCCCGGGCCCCGTAGGCGCCGATGGAGATGGTCTCGCGGTGGGGGAAGATCCAGCCGTAGCCGTAGCCGAAGACCCGGGTCCGCAGGTGCCACTCCATCTTTTCCGCCTGTCCCGGAACCTGGTAATTGATACCGATGCCCACCCGCCCGGCAGGCAGGCCCAGGGAACGGCGGACCAGGGAATCGGCGCCGTCGGCCCCCACCAGGTGCCGGCAGGAGATGGTCTGCTCCCGGCCGGAGGCGGTCCGCACGCGAACCCGGGTCCCGTCGATGGCCAGCGCCCGGACGCCGGTCCGGATTCCGGCCCCGGCCTCTGCGGCCGCCGCAGCCATCCACCGGCCGAGCCGACCCCGGTCCACGGTGGCGATGATGGGATTTTTTTCGCTGACCCGGAGACGCTGTACATTGGTGACCACGTACTGGTCACAAAAACTCCGCTCGATCAGGGATTCGGGCACATGCCGGAGCAGGCCGTCGCAGGTGATGCCGCCGGCGCAGACCTTGGGCCCGATCTGCTGCTTCCGTTCCAGCACCAGGACGCGGACACCGTGTTCCGCCAGCAGTTTCGCACAGGCCAGGCCACCGGGCCCGGCGCCGACAATGACGACATCCCAGGTTGTACTCATGGGCTCAGATAATCAGATAACAGGAATCGCTCGCTGCAGCAGTTTCAGGGCAAAGAGGACCAGGATGACGGCAAAGATCCGCTTGATGGTCCTGGGTGGTATGCGGGTGATCATCAGCCTGGAACCGAGCTGGCCGCCCAGGAAACAGGTCAGGGCTGCCGGGAGAACAAAGGCCCAGTTCATGGCGTGGAGACCGACATGGGCGAGGAAGCCGCTGAACGAGGAAAAGGTGACCACGAACACCGAGGTGGCCGCGGCCTGTTTGACCTCCATGCCGGCCAGGGTGCCGAGCAGGGGCACGATGAAGATGCCGCCGCCGATACCGAGCAGGCCGGCCATCAGGCCGATGGCAAGGCCGGCGAGAATGCCGATGACCAGGGACGAGGCGCGCCGGCCCGGTCCGCTCCTGCCGGGGACTGCCGTCTTTTTCCCCCGCAGCATCCGCAGGGCGGCCGCCAGCATGATCCCGGCCAGGAGCAGGGTATAGGCCCTTGCCGGTACCAGCGGCGACAGCGAGGCCCCGGCCGGCGCCGCCAGGGTGGAGGCGACGAGCAGGGCAAGGCCGGTCCGCATGTCCACCATCTTCCGCCGCCAGTAGGTGATGGCCGCGGACATGGCGGCAACCCCGTTCAGAAAGAGCGAGGTGGCCGCGGCAACGGGCGGCGCAAAGCCGAGCAGGAGGAAGAGCGGGCTGTAGAACAGGCCGCCGCCCAGGCCCACCATGGTCAGGACCAGGGAGATGACAAAGATGATCGGCAGCAGGGTGAGTTCGTGCATGGGGTGTCGTTGGTGTCGTGACTGGGACAGGGAACGGCAATGGGTAACCCCTCACGGGATGGCTAACCATCGGTCTGTCCGACTACAATGGTGTAAGCGCTCTCAGGGGCCGCAGATTTGTGCAGGCGTGCCTGACCGCTATAGCCTACCTATGCGGGCAGGCACGACCGTGCAAAGATGCGGTCCCTGTGAGCGCTTACGGCAATGGGACTTGCTTTCACCGCCGGATTACGATAGCCTGCTTCGGACCCTGTGCCGGTTCACGGTGCAGGGGGTGTCCGGCCACAGCATTGGAAATTCTGTTGTAATCAATGACACGGAATCCGGGAGCGTATGGCCCCTGGTCATTCAAAACAGTTGCCGGAAGCGGTGAACTGTTATCTTCCTCCGGGAGCGCACCATGTCACACGAGGCTGATTCCCTCAAGAGCATCTTTTTCGCCCTGGGAGCCAATCTGGCCATCTTTGTCGCCAAGCTGACCGCGGCGCTGTTCACCGGTTCCGGCGCCATGATGGCCGAGGCCATCCATTCACTGGCCGATTCCGGCAACCAGTTGCTGCTGCTGCTCGGCATCCGGATGGCAAAAAAACCGCCGTCTCCGGACTATCCCCTGGGCCACGGCAAGGAGGTCTATTTCTGGTCGTTCATCGTCGCCCTGATCCTGTTCAGCATGGGCGGTCTCTTTTCGATCTATGAAGGTATCCATAAACTGCGCGATCCACAAGAGCTTAATTTTCCCCTTGTCGCCATCGGCGTGCTGCTCTTCTCCATGGTCGCCGAGGGCGTGTCCCTCTGGGGCTGCCTGCGCGAGGTCGACAAGGAGCGGCGCGGCCGCAACATCTTTTCCTGGTTCCGGCAGACCCGCCGTTCGGAACTGCTGGTGGTCTTTGGCGAGGATTCCGCGGCCCTGCTCGGCCTCGGGTTCGCCCTGGCCGCCATTGTGACGGCCATTGTCACCGGCAATCCCATGTACGATGCCCTGGGTTCCATCGCCATCGGTGTGCTCCTGGTCATCATCGCTTTTGCGGTGGGGGTGGAGGTCAAGTCGCTGCTCGTGGGCCAGGGGGTCGATCCGGAGATCCGGCAGCAGATGATCAGTTTTCTCGAGGAGCGACCGGAGATCGACCGGGTCTACAACCTGCTCACCCTGCAGCTCGGCGAGGATGTGATGGTGGCGGTCAAGGCGCGGATGCGGGACACCACCAGCGGCCTGGAGCTGGTGCAGGCCATCAACCGCTGCGAGGCCGCCATGCGCAAGAGGTTTCCACAGATCGAATGGTCGTTCTTCGAGCCAGACATCTCCGACTGACATCTTTTCCGAGGATATATCGTGACCGAGAAAAAAAAGATCTACCGCAAGGACTATACGCCGCCCCCCTACCTGGTCGATAGCGTCGATCTGCGGGTGGAGCTCCATCCCACGGCCACCCGGGTCTTTTCCCGGCTGCAGTGCCGGCGCAATCCCGAGGCCGGTCCGGCGCCCCTTGCCCTGAACGGCGAACACCTGGAACTGGCCGGCGTCAGCCTGGACGGCACAGCCCTTGATCCTTCCGCCCGCAGGTATGACGGCAGGATTCTGACCATCGATTCGGTGCCGGACGACCCCTTTACCCTGTCCGTGGAGACGGTCATCAATCCCCGTGACAACACGGCCCTGGAGGGGCTGTACCTTTCATCGGGCAACTATATCACCCAGTGCGAGGCCGAGGGATTCCGGCGCATCACCTGTTTCCCGGACCGGCCCGACGTGATGAGCGTCTACACCACCACCATTGTCGGCGACCGGACCACCTGTCCCGTCCTGCTCAGCAATGGTAACCCGGTCGATTCAGGCATCCTGGAGGATGGCCGCCACTGGGTCACCTGGTACGATCCCTATGCCAAGCCCTGCTATCTGTTTGCCCTGGTGGCCGGTGACCTGGTGCGGATCAGCGATACCTTCCGCACCATGAGCGGCCGGGAGGTGGCCCTCCATATCTATGTCGAGGAACGTAACCGCGAGAAATGCGACCATGCCATGGAATCCCTGAAAAAGGCCATGCGCTGGGACGAGGAGAAATTCGGCCGCGAGTATGACCTGGACATCTACATGATCGTGGCCGTGGACGATTTCAACATGGGCGCCATGGAGAACAAGGGCCTCAATGTCTTCAACTCCAAGTATGTGCTCGCCCGGCCCGAGACCGCCACGGATGCCGATTTCGAGGGTATCGAGGGCGTGATCGCGCACGAATATTTTCACAACTGGACCGGCAACCGCATCACCTGCCGCGACTGGTTCCAGCTCAGCCTCAAGGAGGGGCTGACCGTGTTCCGCGACCAGGAGTTCTCCGCCGACATGGGATCCCGGGCCGTGAAGCGCATCCACGACGTCAACGTGATCCGCACCTTCCAGTTCCGCGAGGACGCCGGCCCCATGGCCCACCCGGTGCGGCCAGATTCCTATGTCGAGATCAACAATTTTTACACCCTTACGGTCTACAACAAGGGCGCCGAGGTGATCCGCATGATCCATGTCCTGCTGGGTGAAGACGGCTTTCGCCGGGGCATGGACCTCTATTTTGAGCGGCACGACGGCCAGGCCGTGACCTGTGACGATTTTGTCCGCGCCATGGAGGACGCCAATGGTGTCGACCTGGCCGTCTTCAGGCGCTGGTATGACCAGGCCGGCACCCCGGAGCTGAGCGTGGAACAGGAGTATGACCCGGAACAGGGGGAGATGCGGCTCGTCCTCGGCCAGTCCTGTCCGCCTACTCCGGGACAGCCGGAAAAGGAGCCCTTTTGCATCCCTGTCGCGGTGGGGCTCCTGGACCCGGATGGAGAAGAGATGGAGTTCGCTCTGGCAGGGGAGGAGGCAGCCGGCCCCGGGCCCGTCTCCCGGCCCGGCCTGCTCGTGCTTGCGGAGAAGGAACGGACGTTCCGGCTCACCGGTGTGGCCCGGCGGCCGGTCCTCTCCCTGTTACGGAATTTCTCCGCCCCGGTCCGGGTCAGGCGCAGGATGGATGATGAGGAGCTCGCCTTTCTCATGGCCCATGACCGTGATCCATTCAACCGCTGGGACGCGGGCCAGCAACTGGCCATGACGTACCTGCTCGACCGGATCGGTGCCTGGCGGCAGAGCGGCAGGATCACGGTGCCGCAGCTTTTCGTGGACGCCTGGGCCCGGGTCCTGGACGACCGGGATGAAGATCCCGCCTTTCTGGCCCTGGCCCTGACCCTGCCGGCAGAGAACTGGATCAGCCAGCAGATGGAGGTCGTGGATCCCGAGGCAATCTTCACGGTCCGGCAGGGCTTCCGTCACGAGCTGGGCCGCCTGCTGCGCCATGCCCTGCTGGCCCGCTACCACGGGCTGGTCTCGGACGCACCCTACCGATACTGCGCCGAAGAGGCCGGCCGCCGCAGCCTGCGCAACTGCTGCCTTGCCTCCCTGCTGGCCGTGGGCCGGGAACGCCGGGCCGATACCGACATGCTGGCCCTGGGACGGAAACAGTACCTGGAGAGTGACAACATGACCGACAGCTTTGCCGCCCTCTCCGCCGTGGTCCATGCTGACCGCGACCTGGGCGATGAGCTGCTGGCCGATTTCTACGGCCGCTGGCAGGACGATCCCCTGGTGGTGGACAAGTGGCTGATGCTCCAGGCCACCTGCAGCCTGCCCGGCACCCTGGACCGGGTCCGGGGGCTGCTCCACCATCCGGCCTTCAACATGAAAAATCCCAACAAGGTCCGCTCCCTGATCGGTGCCTTCTGCTCCGGCAATCAGTGGCAGTTCCATGCCGCCGATGGTTCGGGCTACCGGTTCCTGGCCGACCAGGTCCTGGCGCTCGATCCGATCAACCCCCAGATTGCGGCCCGGCTGCTGACGCCCATGACCCTGTGGAAACGATACGACACCGGACGGCAGGAACTGATGCGGGCCCAGCTCGAACGGATCGCTGCCCGGCCCGGGCTTTCGGCGGACGTGGGAGAGATCGTCGGCCGGAGCCTGGCCTGAAGGCGGAGCAGGGAGAAAGAGCGGATGGAGTTCAGGGCGACCACGCTGACGCGAAAGCAGTTGGACGAATCCCTGGCCCGGGCGGTCAGGTATCCGCACCGGCATGTGCACAAGGGAAAGCTGCGCCTCCATCCAGATGTCTTCTCCACTCCGGGCCGCGAGACCAACATTCTGGTCAGCCGTTTTGCCCTGCTTGACTGCACCGGCAGCATCGAACTCGGTCCCTGGTGCAACATCGCGGCCAGAAGCCGGATATACACCCACGATCACATCCACCTGGGGCGCCGGCCCCTGCTGGCCCTGGAAGAGCAACATGGTGTTGTCTGGCAGGACAAGAAGATCGGTGCCGATGTCTGGGTCCACGACGGTGCCATCATTCTCTTCCAGGTGACCTGTATCCCGGACGGGGTGGTGATCGGCGCCGGCTCGGTGCTGACGAAAACCCCCGGTCCCTGGGAGATATGGGCCGGCAACCCGGCCCGCAAGATCGGCGAGCGCCGTCCTCTTGAACCGGGCGAACTGGAGGAGCTGCTTGCCCGGCCGCGTTACCGGCTGCCGCCGTCAGGATGACCGTTTGGGGCCGGGACATTGGCAACAGCCGATTCCGGCTGATTTGGTTATCCTGTGAGGGTCACGATTGACTGTGGGGCACCGAAAAAAAACATCGGATCCGGATTCATTGTCTGCTGAGGAGAGTGGCCATGAAGATTGAAAGTGTCGCAATAAAGAATTACAGGCTGTTCCGACAGGCTGAATTAAGGGATCTGCCACAGATGACAGTCCTTGTCGGTGCCAACGGCTCCGGCAAATCCACCCTGTTTGATATATTCAGTTTCCTGAAAGACGCCCTGGCTCAGAATGTGGTAACGGCTGTGGCCCGTCGGGGCGGATACAGAGAACTTGTCAGTCGTGGTGAAAAGGGACCGATAGGGATCATGATCAAGTTTCGGGAATCCGGGGGACGCCTGGCAACGTATGAGTTACGTGTCGGACTCGATGGCAATCGGCCGGTGGTCGAACGTGAGATTCTCAAGTTTCGCCGGGGGCAACGGGGCCAGCCCTGGCATTTTGTGGATTTCTCCCGGGGCAGTGGCACCGCCATCACCAATGAGTCCGTTTATGGCAAAAAAGGTGTTCAGGCCGAAAGAGAGGAATATACATTGGATGACCCGAGTGTTCTGGCCATAAAGGGACTGGGCCAGTTCAAAGGGTTTCGTGTGGTATCCGAGTTCCGCAATCTCATCGAAAATTGGCATATATCCGATTTTCATATCGCCGAGGCCAGGCCGAGCTCCGAGGCCGGGTATGCGGAGCATCTCTCTACCAGGGGCGATAATATCGCCCAGGTGGCCCAGTATCTTTTTGAGAACCACGATGACCAGTTCAAAAGAATTTTACAGGCCATGAAAGAGCGGGTCCCCGGTATCAATCACGTGGAAGCAAGACCCACGGAGGATGGGCGCCTGGTGCTCCGTTTCCAGGATGGCAGTTTCCGGGATCCCTTTATTGCCCGCTACGTCTCCGATGGAACCATCAAGATGTTCGCCTACCTGGTGCTGCTTTATGATCCTCAGCCACATCCGTTACTTGCTGTGGAGGAGCCGGAAAATCAGCTTTATCCGGAGCTGCTCCGCGAGTTGATCGAGGAGTTCCGGAGCTATGCCCGCCGAGGCGGCCAGGTCTTTGTCTCCACCCATTCACCGGACTTTCTCAATGGCGCCAGGCTGGAGGAAATTTATTGGCTGGAAAAACAGGAGGGATTTACGCGTATTCGTCGGGCATCGGACGTTGAATTGCTGAGGAACCTGGTGGCCGAGGGAGATCTTCCCGGAGCATTGTGGAGACAGGGGTTGTTTGAAGGAGCCGGACCGCGATGACCAGAGTTGTTTTTCTGTTGGAAGAGCGCTCCATGAAGGTGCTTCTGGAGGGACTTCTGCCGCGCTGTTTTCCGGGATTGAATTTTCTCTGTATACCCCATGAGGGCAAGCAGGACCTGGAAAAGAGTATCCCGAGGAAACTCCGGGCCTGGCGGGAACCCGGCGTCCGCTTTGTGATTGTCAGGGATCAGGACAGGGAGGACTGCCATACTTTGAAGGAGAGGCTTTCGGATTTGTGTGCAAGGGCCGGACGAAGTGACGCTCTGGTACGTATTGCGTGCCAGCAACTCGAAGCATGGTATTTTGGTGATCCCAATGCCTTGGCTACGGCATTTGCGCACCCTGCACTCAAGGATATTTCGAGGAAGAGACAATACCGCCATCCAGATGCCATACAAAATCCATCCCGACAACTGGCAGATCTGATTTCAGAGTACCAGAAGATCTCCGGGGCGCGCAAAATGGCGGGACAGATGACCTGTGATGCCAATGGCTCCCCAAGTTTCAGAGTCCTGATTGCCGGGATCAGGCGGCTGCTGGACGAGTAAAAAAGTACCGGTATTTTCAACCTGTTGCCGACAGTGGCAAACGTTACCTGAATGAAATTGCCTAACAGTTCACCACTATTGGCAACCATGGTTGCAAGAGCGATACTTTTACGAATATTCAGCTTCTTCTTGACTTCAGCAGGCGGGCCAGCTCCCTGGCCGCCCGGGCTGCGCCATCCAGGTTGATGGCGGTGTCCCGGCGGGCCGGGCGCTGGAGCTGATCGGCAAGGAGGGCTGCCAGGTGCCCGGCGCTGATGTCCTCCTCGGCCACCGGCACCAGTGCCGGCCCGGTGCGGGCGCAGAGCAGTTCCAGGTGCAGACGCTGTTCCTCGTCCTGCATGGGCCGCACCAGGACCACGGCCGGCCGGCCCGTGGCCAGGACATCGATCAGGCTGTTGTAGCCACCGTAGATCACGGCCATGCGCGAGTTGAGCAGGGCGTCGATGTAGCGTGGCCCGGGTGGCTCGATGCTGCAGTGGTCAAGGGCGGCGAAGAGCTGCCAGAGCGGCCGGTTGTCGGGATCAGTGAAGATGCGCCACCTGCCGTGGCCGGGTCCCACTTTACCGAGGGCCGCAGCCAGGCCGGCCAGGAATCTGTGGGAATCCTCACCCAGCCAGGGAAGGGAGATGGTGCCGGCCAGGGGCGGCACCAGATCGTCTGCAGGGCGGTGCCATGGTGCCAGTTCGGCCATACGCGACACATAGCCGCATTCCACGGCCCTGCAGCCGAACTGTTCTTGCGGCAGCCGCAGGTGGTCGCTGCCCAGAACACGGCTGTCGCCATACCAGAGCAGGGCCCGGTAGTGACGGGCAAAGCACCGGGTCGCGATA
>Ga0256833_1001768_pt1 | contig 15558 bp, 12 predicted proteins | sample 356284metaG_FD_190535 | JGI IMG/M metagenome (GOLD analysis project Ga0256833, IMG submission 190535) | Hydrothermal vent microbial communities from Mid Atlantic Ridge, Atlantic Ocean - 356-284 | ecosystem: Environmental > Aquatic > Marine > Hydrothermal vents | place: Atlantic Ocean: Mid...
ACAATTTTTGCTGCTTCTTCGGCTGCATTAGGTGTAAAATGAATATCCGCAATTAAAGGAACATTATAACCCCGTTTTAATAATTCTTCTTTTATGTTTTTTAAGTTTTTGGCTTCTTTAATACTTGGTGCGGTAATACGCACGTATTCGCATCCGGCATTTACCATTCTTACGGCTTGTTCAACAGTTGCTTTGGTGTCCATTGTATCGGTTGTTGTCATGGATTGTATTCTTATCGAGTTTGTTCCGCCCAACGGTATATTGCCGATTGCAACTTCTCTTGTTATAAAAGGACTGTATTTTGTTAAGCTGTTGCAGTATTTTATATCGGAATTATTCATTTTGATTTTCTTTCTTTTTGAATTAAAATAATAATTTTATTATATCAATTAAATATAATAAATAGAATTAGAATGAATTTTAAAATTAGATTTTACATTCTGATATTTTTTTAGTTAATTACGGTTTAATCAAGATTTAAAAATTTAACAAATTAAATAGCATCCAATGAGAATACCGGAAACAACAATAGAGGAAATAAGAAGCTCTGCAAATATTGTAGATTTGATTTCCGGATATGTACAGCTTAGAAAAAGAGGGAAAAATTTTATTGGTCTTTGTCCTTTCCACCAAGAAAAAACACCTTCTTTTACCGTAAGCGAAGAAAAACAAATATTTCACTGTTTCGGATGTCATGCCGGCGGTAATATTTTTAAATTTTTAATGGAATATAAAAGTATATCGTTTGTAGAAGCGGTTCAAGAAGTTGCCGAATCCGTTGGAATAACAATTAATGTTGAAGAAGAAAGTTATTCATCCGATAACTCCGAATTGGAAGAACTGTATGAAATAAATGTAATTGCCGCTAAATATTTTTCAAACAATCTTATTTCCAAAGAAGCCATAAACATTGCTTCCGAATATTTGGAACAGCGAAACATAAAATTAAAATATCAAAAAATATTCGGCTTGGGTTATGCTCCGCCCGGTTGGGATAATTTTGTTAAATATGCAACCGAGCAAAAATTGGACTTGGAAAAAGTAAAAATGCTCGGTCTAATCGATTCCAAAGATAACGGACAGTATTACGATAAATTCCGCAACAGAATAATATTTCCCATCTTCTCGCCAAACGGACGTGTAATTGCTTTCGGCGGAAGAGTTTTTCAAGGCGAAGATAATGTTGCAAAATATTTAAATTCTCCCGAATCAACAATTTACCTTAAAAGAAAATCATTGTATGGTCTGTTTCATTCAAAAGATGAAATTAGAAAGCAGAACAAAGCAATACTTGTTGAAGGATACATGGATGTAATTGCACTTTATCAACATGGAATTAAAAATGTAATTGCTTCTTCCGGAACTTCTTTAACGGAGGAGCAAGTAAGATTGCTTTCCCGTTATACAAAAAATATAGTTGTAATTTTTGATGCCGATACTGCCGGAAAAAAAGCGGCACTTAGAAGTATAGAAATTCTTCTTAAACAAGATTTTGAAGTTACGGTTTTAAGTCTGCCCGAAGGTGAAGACCCCGATTCGTATGTAAATAAATTCGGCGAAAAACAATTTATTGAAACTGTTCATACGGCAAAAAATTTTTTAGAGTACCAAACGGAACAATATAAAGAAAGCGGGATGTTTGAAAATCCTTCTACAGAAGCCGAAGCAATAAGAGAACTTGTTAAATCGGCATCGTTTGTTAATGATGAATTAAAAAGAAGTTTATTGTTAAAATCAATTTCCAGAAAATTTAACCTTAGAGAAAAACTACTTGAAAACGAATTAAATAAATTTATTGCTCAAAATAATAAATATGCTCAAAGAAAACCCGCTAAATATAACGGAAAACCGAAACAACCGGCGGAAAAAAATAATGAAGCAATTTTCGAAAAAAAATACAGACCGATAGAAAAAGATTTCATTAAGCTTTTATTTGAAGGGAACGAAGAAATAATCGGGTTAATTTTCGATACCATTTTACCGGAAGATTTTACCAACAAAACTTTAGGCTCACTTGCCAAAATTGTTTACGATTCCTATATGGCGGGAAACTTTAGCACGGCTGCAATGGTAGAAAAAATTGAAGATGAAAATGTTAAAGATTATATAATTTCATTGTCTTTAAACGAATATCAAATAAGTACAAATTGGCACGAACGCTCCACCACAGGTAAAATAGAAAAAGACTTATTAACCCAAACAAAAGATTTAATCAAAAAATATCAATTGTTAAAAATTGATGAACAGATTATTGAAAACAATTCCAAAATAGAAAACCTTGGCGAAGACCCTGCAGTTATTGAACTAATGAAATTAAACGATGAATTAAGAAAAGAGAAAATCGTAATCAAAGAATCATAAATCTAAAGAAGATAAGAAAATGAATTCTAATCTTTATGAAATCAACACCAGAGTTTGGTTAAACAATTTCAACAAAGGAAACAACCACGCCACTCTTGATGATGTTCCCGAACAGTATTGGGAAGACCTTGCAAATAAAGGTTTTGATTATGTATGGCTAATGGGAATTTGGAAAACAAATAAAAGTGTAGTAAAAAAATATTGTTTTGAAGAAGGGTTGGTAAATAGTTATAGCAAAGCATTAAATGATTGGAAAGATGAAGATGTTATCGGTTCGCCATATTCCATAAGTCAATACAAAATAAATCCGGATATAGGCACAAAAGATGAGCTGATAAAATTAAAAAATTTACTAAATAGCTTGGGAATCAAATTAATATTAGATTTTGTTCCAAACCATTTTAGTGTGCATAGCAGTTTAATTATTACAGATCCGTATTTATTTATTGAAGCGGATGAAAAAAACTTTAGTGAAAACACACACCTTTATTTTAAGTCCGAATTAGCAGCCAACAAAATATTTGCTCATGGGCGCGATCCCTTTTTCCCTGCTTGGCAAGATACAATACAAGTAAATTACTTTAATGAAAAAGCAAGACGTTTTATGATAAACATTTTAAAAAATTTAACAACATTGTGCGATGGCGTACGCTGCGATATGGCTATGTTAAATTTGAACAATGTTTTTAACAATACTTGGGGAGCAATATTAAACACCAAAGGTTATAAAAAACCCGAAAAAGAATTTTGGGATTTAGCAATTAAAGAAACAAAAGAAATAAAACCGGATTTCCTTTTTATTGGTGAAGCTTATTGGGACCTTGGTTGGCAATTGCAACAACTCGGGTTTGATTATACGTATGATAAAACATTATTAGACAGACTAAAATCGGGATACGTTGAAGAAATACGCGGACACCTTTCCGCCGAAGATGATTACCAAAGTAAACTGGTAAGATTTTTAGAAAACCATGATGAGGAAAGAGCAATTAAATCTCTTGGAATAGAAAAATCTAAAGCTGCTGCGGTAATTTTTAGTACAATTAAAGGAATGCATTTATATTATGACGGTCAATTGGAAGGAAAAAAAACAAAACTGCCTGTTCAACTTGGAAGAGATAGAAAAGAAAAACCAAATGAATGTATAAGTAAGTTTTATACAAATCTTCTTGAAATAACAAAAACCGATATTTTCAAAAAAGGAGACTGGAAATTACTTAATTCCGAGCCCGCATGGGAAGGAAATTTTTCTTATCACAATATTTTAATTTGGCGATTAACTTATTTAGGCAGAAAACGCTTGGTAGTTGTAAATTATTCCGATGTTGTTTCGCAATGCAGAGTTAAGCTTCAATTAGACGGTTACCCGGAAAAATTTAAACTTAAAGATATTTTAAACGATAAAAAATATTACAGAAAAACAAGCAGTATAATAACCAACGGTTTATTTATAGAGTTAGGACCATATAAAAGTCATATCTTTTCTTATTAAACCCCAAACAAATTTATTTCCGGAATATAACCGTAGCCCGCAAAAAAAATCCTAACAAGCACTAAAACCTTGCTTTTGCACCAAAAAAGTTGGTGTAATGATCTACATGTTCACCATAACTTTCTATTTTGTCTTCTACAAGTTTGTACGTGCAATGTTCACCGGCAATTTCAGAGAAAACTATTTCATATACTTTTTGAGATTTATCAGTCATTAAAACCTTTGCCAAGTTTTCATCAAATTCAATTGCAGCTAAATTTGCATGACATATCGGGCAAAAATAATCCAAGTGTTCACCTTTCTTAATTTTAAAAGAAGGATGAGTTGTGGTTTCGTAATTGCCTAGTTTCGGACTAATAAAAACCAATCCGCTTTTTTTGGACTCGGTAGTTACAGAAAGAACAATATTACTTTTAACATTTAATTTACCTTTACAATAAGGACATAAAAAATCGTTTTTCATTTTGTTCCTCCTAGTTTTTATTTTTTGATATTTAAAGATATGATTATTTATTCAAAAACAGTAAATGAAAATCACTTTACACATTGAAAACTTTTTGATTGGTTTTATATGCTTTTGAATTTAATAAAGCATTAATTCAAGCAACTTTACTTTGTACCTTTTTCAGAAATGTTATTTTAAAGGTTGTACCTTTATTCTTTTTACTTTTTACATCTATCCGGGCATTATTAAACTTGCAGTAGTTTTTAACCAAAGATAAACCTATTCCATTACCATCGTATTTACGTGTATAGCCCATTTCTTCTTGAGAAAACGGCTCAAAAAGGTGAGGCAAATAATCTTTTGCTATTCCAACACCTGTATCTTCTACTTCAACAATAAGATTATCATAATTGTCTCTGGAAACATTAATTTTTATTTCTCCCTTATCAGTATATTTTAAGGAATTATCCATTAATTGTGCAAATATTTGATTAACCGTATATAAATCAGCTACAAGATTAGTATTTTCTGTTTCCACATTAACATATAATTTCAAGTTTTTTTCATTTGTAATCTTTTTATATTCTAATATAAGCTTACTTAAAACATCTGTACAAAGGTTAAATTTTTTAATAATCGGTTTATAAGTTCCTGCCTGCAGTTCAGAGAGGTTCAATAAAAGATCAACCGTTCTAACAATTCTATTTCCTGCTTTGTTAATTAAATCCAAACTTAATTCATGGTCATCTTCTAACTTACCTTCCAAATCTTCCCTTAACATTGCAGCCAAACTTACCATAGAATTTATAGGGGTTCGTATTTCGTGAGACATCTGTGCTAAGAAAAGAGATTTTAATTTGTCGGCTTTTTCAGCCTCTTCTTTTGCTTTTACAAGTTCATGTGTTCTTTTTATAACCCTTTTTTCCAATTCAACATTATCCATAGAAATTTTATTTTTTTCTACCCTTAATAGGTAATTTGAAAAAAACATGCTTCGTCTGTAATATTCTATTGAATAACCGGCAACCATACTAAATATTAAAGTTGAAATAAAGAAAAAATTATTACTGATAAAATTTTTATACGGAAGATCCATTTGATAAGAAACTATTTCATAAGACAAAACCAATAGCCATGTAGAAATTACACCCCAAGAAAATTTTATACCTACAAAGGTAAAAGTAAAAATAAATACTAATATTATTCCGGCGTAATAAGCTGAATTTACTTCAATTCCACCAATAAGAATCATAGCAATAATTCCGCCACCGGCAACAAGAACCACTACAAATAATATTTGCTGCATATATTGATTAAAATCTTTTTTGTTAGATAATAACAGAGCTAAAAGTAGAAATGGGACAACAATACCAAGCCGGATAGTTATAAAAGTTTTTGCAATATCAGGAACAAACACTAAGTCCAAGTATGAAAAAATGCTATAAAATACAATTGCAATTATTATCGATAATTGTACTTTTCTTAGTGTGTTTTTATAATAATAATCCAAGTAATCCTTTTCTAAAAAGGAATGATTATTTCGAAATTTTAATGTAAACGGATGTAAATCCGGTATAGTATGAATATTGGGATTAGGCGGTAAAAATAAAAACTCAATTAATCTTTGCAGACCTCCTTGCGGTAATAGTGTTTTTATTTTCATTTTAAGTTACTGTTATTTATAGATTAAAAAATAATTAAAACATATAACTGCTCTAATCTCAATAATTATTAAAAATCATAATAATTCAAGTTATAATCGAATAAAAGAAAGAATAATTAACATTGTAATTACTATACTTTTATTATAATTTGGTATAATTACAAAATGAATTAGAAAGGGATAATAAAGTTGAAAAAATTAAAATTAATTTCTTGGAATGTTAATGGAATAAGAGCAATTGCAAAAAAAGGTTTTCATGATTGGTTAAAATCAGCTAATCCGGATATTCTTTGTCTTCAAGAAACCAAAGCGTGGCGTGAACAACTTGATAATTCATTAACAGAAATTGATGGATATACATCTTATTTTTCCGAAGCCAAAAGAAAAGGATATAGCGGCACTGCAATTTATACAAAAGAAAAACCTATTAACATTAAATACGGAATTGACATTGAAGAATTTGATAGTGAAGGAAGGTTTGTTATCGCGGAATATCCCGAATTTACTTTGTTCAATATTTATTTTCCTAATGGTAAAGCAAGAGAAGAAAGATTAAAATATAAAATGAATTTTTATGAAGCATTCCAAAAATATGCTGTGGATTTAACAAAAAAAGGCAAGAATGTTATTGTTTGCGGAGACGTTAATACTGCCCACAAGGAGATTGATTTAGCACGCCCAAAACCAAACTCTAAAGTTTCAGGTTTTCTTCCTATGGAAAGAGAATGGATTGATGGATTTCTTGATGCCGGCTTTATTGATTCTTTAAGAATGTTTAATAAAAATCCCGAGGTATATACTTGGTGGGATATGATTTCCAGAGCACGCGATAGAAATGTAGGCTGGAGAATTGACTACTTTTTTATAAGTAAAAGTTTAAAAGACAATATTACCAACGCCTATACTTTACCTGAAGTTATGGGTTCCGATCATTGTCCAATTGGAATTGAGTTAGAATTTTAGAAAGGATCTTACACAATCCGGTCTTTAGCACTATTTCAAAAAATAGAATTCAACCCTGGTGGAGAATAAGCTTGGGTTTAACAAATGTTCATTTTTTTATAGATTCAATTTCATTTAAAATCGGACATTCCTCACCGGACGTACTTTTACATTTTTGAGAAAGTTTTACTAACGCTTTTTTAATCTTTTTCATTTCCATAATTTTTAAATCAATTTCGGAAATTTTCTTTTCCGCTATTCTTCGTACATCGTTACAATTTTTATCATCGTCCACTTTTAAAAACAATAATTCTTTTATTTCTTTTAACGTAAACCCAAGCTGCTTGGAATTTTTTATAAACAACAATTTTTTCAAATCGCTTTCCGAGTAAATTCTGTAACCACTTTCCAATCTTTTGGGTTTAGGCATAAGTCCAATGTTTTCGTAATAACGAATTGTTTCAAAATTAATTTTTGCTGCTTTTGCTAATTTACCAACTGTTAAAATTTGCATCGTATTACTTCCTAATTTTCCGCTTTTATTTGTAAATATACTAATTGAAAATTAGTTTTTTATGTAAAAATCTTTACTTTTTTAAAATATAATAATCCGAATATACGTTTCACTCTAAACAAAGCACAAACAACACTTGAACATTTGCTCAAATGTTATTATATTAAAATTATGAAAAAAATAAAAAGTGCTCCTATTTGTAAAATTGAGATTGTCGATAAGTCTAAAGTAAAAAAAGCAAAGAAAAATTTAGAAAACAACAGGCAAATTTTACAGATGGCTAATATTTTTAAACTTTTGGGTGAACCTACAAGACTGAAAATTATACTATCTTTAATAAATAGTGAGCTTTGTGTTTGCGATTTAGCGGCAGCAATTGATTCAACTGTGTCTTCAGTTTCCCATCAGTTGAGATTGCTAAGAAATGCCCGGTTGGTAAAATATAGAAAAGAAGGAAAAATGGTTTTTTATTCAATAGAAGATGAACATATAAATAAATTGATAGAGCAAGTAAATGAGCATATTGAAGAATCATGAAAGTTAAATTTTTATATAAATCAATTAATATAGTTCTAATACTAATGATGTTTAGCCACACATCATTTTTCCATGAATATTTACAAAATTATGTTCTATGCTTTGGTAATGACGGGCATATACAAATTGAGAATATCAATGATTGTGAAGAATGCACAAATTTAGATTTCCTTACAACAACATATCCGGGAAAAATTATAGTTCAAAGCTCAGATTGTGAAGACATTCCACTTGACGAACATTGTTTTGAAGAAAATCAATTTATTTCTCAAAGAAATATAATATCCACAATCGGAATTCAGCTTCCCGTTATTTCATTTCTTTCATCCGGTAAAAAAGTTTTATTTTACAACTTAGATTTTACATCAACAAATAATCCAATTCTGGAAAACTACAAAAAAGTCTCGCTAACAATCTGATACAAATTATCAGTTTCCAATTTATTTACCATAAAAACAAAATTTTAAAATAGCACAAAACTAAGGAGATTTTATGCACAGAGTTATGTGTATTCTCGTCATAGCTATATTCAGTCTATTTACTTCTGGACTAAATGGACAATCAAAAAGAGATACTATCTTAACTATAGAAATGGCGGTGAATAAAACAATTGAACATAATCCGGAACTTAAAGTTCTGAAAAAAAACATTGCCGCAAATAAAGCTGTTAAACTTCAAAGCGGATTAATGCCAAATCCGGAATTTGGGTTAGAAGCGGAAAATATTTTCGGAAATAATGATTTCAGCGGATTCCGCGGAAGTGAAATAACGGCAAGTATAAGTCAGAATATTTTGCTAGCCGGCAAAATAAGTAAGTTAGAAAAAATTGCCGATGCTGACATATCCCTATCCGAATGGGATTATGAAGCCAAACGACTTGAAATTATAACTAATATTAGAAAATCATTTATAAATGCTTTAGGCGTACAAAAACTGATTGAAAAAAACAAAGGCTTAATAAACATATCAAATGAATTTGTTGATAACCTGAAAAAACGGGTAAGAAAAGGTAAAATTTCGCCCGCCGAAGTTTCGCGAGCACAGATTGTTTTAAGTTTATTGCAAATAGAAATAAATAAATTAGAATCTGAATACGATACTTCAATTTTCGAGATGAAAACACTAATTAATAACCCAAGTTTATCGTTTGAATTTCTTAAAGGAGAATTAAAGGATATTAGTAGTTTACCGGATTATGATTCATTACGTTCCAAATTAAAAAACAATCCGGTTTTAAAAAGATATTCAAAAGTTTATGAGAAACAAAAGGCTGTAATTAATTATGAAGAATCAAAATCTATACCCAATTTAACAGTTAGCGTAGGTTTTAGAAAATTAAATGAAGTTAATGCAAATACATTTCTTGTTGGGGCTTCTATACCCTTACCAATCTTTAATAGAAATCAAGGAACGATACAAGAAGCAAAAATAAGATTGGAACAAAAAAAAATAGAATACATTAATATTAAAAATAAACTTACCCTTCGGTTCAATCTTTATTTCAATAAACTAAAAATGCTTTTAACTGCAGCAGAAAAGCTTAAATCAGAATCACTCCCTATTTCCGAAGAAGCATTTAAAATTATTAATGAAGGAAATTTAGTTGGCAGATTTACAATACTGGATGTGTTAGATGCTCAACGCACATTGTTCGAAATCCAAAACCGGTATATGAGAATCCTAAAAGATATAAATACAACTATAGTTGAAATTGAAGGTTTAACTGTAACTAACATTGAATAGGTAAAATAAATTTTTATATGTAGTTCGGATTGCTTGCAAGCTGATAATTAAGAATAAAAAATTAATAAAGGATAATTAAATAATGGAAAATAAAAACAAAATAATATTTCTATTGGTTGGCATACTAATTGGAGCTTTGGTTGCTATAGGCGGATTTACTTTGTTTGATAACAAATCGACAACAAGTAACAACACTGAAACTGAACGAGGTAACAACCATGTGGATGAAAAAGAAAAGCACGGAGAAGAAAACGGGAAGGAACATTCCGAAATTATAAAAATTTCAGATAAAGTTAGAAAAGAATTTGGAATTGAAGTTAGTACAGCAGCTTCAGGTAAGATTGTAGTTCATAAAGACTTAACCGGTGAAATTGTTCCTAACCCTTATAATGTTGCGCATATTGTACCAAGATTTACCGGAATTGTAAAAGATGTATATAAAAAAATGGGAGACAATGTAAAGAAGGGTGACAAAATTGCAACCATTGAAAGCAATGAATCCCTGGTTCAGTATGATGTTACATCATCCATTGACGGAACAATTATAGAACTACACATGACACCCGGTGAACTTATAGGTGATGATAAGCATATTGTTATGGTTGCTAACCTAAAAAATGTTTGGGCAGAGTTAAACGTATATCAAAAAGATCTCGGAGAGGTAAAAGTGGGACAACCTGTTGAAATAACATCTCCCAATACTAACTCTGTTTTTAAAGGAAAACTATTTTATATAAGTCCCATTGTTAAAGAAGCTACCAGGACTGCTCTTGCCAGAGTTAAACTTAATAACTCAAAAGGCATTTGGAAACCGGGAATGTTTGTTTCCGGAAAAGTTTTTACTTCATATAAAAAAGTTAATGTTGCAGTTCCGCCAAATGCCGTTCAAATTTTGGAGGGACAAAAAGTAATTTTTGTTGAAGGGAAAGAAGGATTTCGTCCACAAGTTGTTACACTTGGTCTTGAAAACAGTAAGCTTGTTGAAGTACTTGACGGTTTGCATATTGGAGATAAATATGTAACAAAAGGAGCATATACATTTAAATCGGAAATATTAAAAGAATCGTTCGGCGGTGACGAACACTAAAATTAATGTTGTCAACTTAGCTTAAGCTTATCATCTCTAAGGAATGTTTTTTATGACTAAGACATCTCTCACTAGAGAACATCGGAAGAATAATGAAACAGCTTTGTTATTCCCAGACCTGCTTACCCCGAAAGGAAACCTTCGGTAAAAACACGGGATAAACTACGACTGGGTACCTAGAGTTGAGTAACAGCATTTTATAATACGGAGAAATAAAATGAATAAATTAATAGATTTTGTATTGAAGAACCGTCTACTAATTCTAGTGCTGGGTATATTTGTAATAGCCGGCGGTTATTTCAGTTATAAACAATTACCAATTGATGCATTTCCGGATGTATCACCATCATTAGTTCAGGTATTTACTCAAACAGAAGGTTTAGCACCTGAAGAAGTTGAAAAATATGTTACCTTTCCTGTTGAAGTAGCAATGAACGGTTTACCGAATTTAAAATCAATTCGTTCGGTTTCTAATTTCGGACTATCGGTTGTAAACATTTATTTTGAAGATGGAACGGATATTTATTTTGCCCGGCAAATTGTAAATGAACGTTTAACTGAAGCACGAGAACAAATACCGGAAGGTTTCGGCGATCCGCAAATGGGACCAATATCAACAGGAATGGGACTAATATTATTTTATTATCTTGAAGATGAAACCGGTAAATATACTCTTGAAGAACTTCGTACAATTCAAGATTGGATAATTAAATTCCAACTCCAAACAGTTCCGGGTGTTACGGAAGTTCTTGGCATTGGCGGATGGGAAAAACAATTTCATACGATTATAGATCCAAATGCTCTGCTCAGATATAACCTTTCCGTTAATGATATAGTTGAAATTATTAAGAAAAATAATCTTAACGTAGGAGCTTCCTTTATAGAACGGGATGCAGAAGAATTTTTAGTTCGTTCTGTTGGTCTGGCAACTAAAATACAAGATTTGGAAAACATTGTAATTAAATCGGTAGATGGAACTCCTGTATATTTGAAAGAAGTAGCAGATATTAAAATTGGCGGAGCAGTAAGACGTGGTATTCAAACCCGCAATGGAATTGAAGAAGTTGTTGCCGGAATGGTCGTTAAACTTTATGGTTCAAACTCATCTACCGTTATTAGTTCTGTTGAAAAAAAAATGAAAGAAATTAATAAAACACTTCCGGAAGGAATCAAACTTGTTCCATATTACGAACAGAAAACGCTGGTTGAATCAGCCGTTAAAACAGTTACAGATGCTTTAATACAAGGAATTATTCTTGTTGCTTTAATCCTAATGTTTTTTATGGGTTCGTTAAGACCAAGTATAGTCGTTGCACTTTCAATTCCCTTTTCCATAATGGTAGCTTTTATTGGAATGCAATATCTGGGACTCTCAATAAACCTAATGTCTTTTGGTGGATTAGCTATTGCAATAGGTATGATGGTTGACGCAAGTATTGTTCTTGTTGAAAACATAGACAGACTAAAACGGAAACTTATTGATGAACCTTTTATGTACATTGTTTCCAAAGCAAGTAAAGAAGTTTTGCGTCCAATTATATTTGCAATTATAATTATCATAACTGTTTTTATTCCTTTATTTACTCTACAAGGAGTAGAAGGAAAAACTTTCAAACCGTTAGCATATACAATAGCACTGGCTATGCTTGGTTCTTTAATTTTTGCAATTATAATTGCTCCGGTTTTATCATCATTTTTATTGAAAACAAAAAAGAAACAAAATCAAATAAAAGAACAAAAAGAAATTTGGATTGTTCGTATTTTAATAAAAGCATACACGCCATTTGTTAATTTCTTTGTAAAAAACAGAAGTGTGGCAATTGTAATTTCCGTTCTATTACTACTGCTTGGAACTTGGATTTATCCGAAGCTTGGGTCTGAGTTTACACCTACACTTCAAGAAGGAACACTTATAGTAAGGCTTTCAATGGCTCCGTCAATTTCTTTAGAAGAAAGCAAAAGAATAACTATGCTTGCCGAAAAAAGAGTAATGCGTGTTCCAGAAGTTAGAGGAGCCGTTACAAGAATAGGTCGCGGTGAAGTTGGGGCACATACTGATCCAATAAATAGTGCGGAAATGTATATTCTATTAAAACCTGAAGAACAATGGCGTGCAGGGCTAAACCAAGAAAGAATTGAAGAAAAAATTAGAGAAGAGGTTGAAGGAATGCCCGGAGTTTTGCTCAACTTCACTCAGCCTATCCGGATGACAGTAGATGAACTGCTTGAAGGTGTAAGAGCAGAGCTGGCGGTTAAACTATTTGGCGATGATTTAGACCTGTTAAAAAACAAAGCCGAAGAAATCTCTTCACTTTTACAAGGTATAAACGGAGCTGCGGATATTCAAGTAGATCAAGTGAGCGGCAAACCCCAACTAAAAATTACTATTGACCGACATGCAATAGCACGCTACGGCATGAACTTGTCAGATGTTCAAAAAGTAATACGTACTGCAATAGGCGGCGAAACTGCAGGACAAATATTTGAAGGCATAAGACGCTTTAATATTTTTGTAAGACTTTCCCCTGAATATAGAAGTGATGAGCGAGCTATTTCAAATTTGCTAATCACTTCCCCAAACGGATTGCAAGTACCGCTAAGCCAAGTTGCAACAATAGAGGAAATAGAAGGTCCACGACAAATTACACGTGAACAAAATCAACGCTTCATTACAATTCAATGCAATGTTGTCGGCAGAGATATCGGCTCTTTTGTTGAAGAAAGTCAAGCAGCAATTGAGGCTAATGTAGATTTACCTGTCGGTTATTACACGGTTTGGGGTGGACAGTTCCGTTTGCAGCAAGAAGCAAATAAACGTTTTGCAATTGTAATACCAATAACTTTAATTTTAATTTTCTTTTTATTGTTTACTAGCTTTAACTCACTTAAAAATTCTATGCTTATTCTTTTAAATATTCCACTGGCTTTAGTTGGCGGTATTATTGGGTTGTGGTTAACAAATCAAAATTTATCGGTCCCCGCATCTGTTGGTTTTATAGCGCTTTTTGGTATTGCATTAGAAAATGGAATGGTTCTGGTAACCTATTTTAATCAACTTATAAAAGAAGGTAAGTCTATTGATGAAGCTTCTATTGAAGGTGCAAAACTAAGATTACGTCCGGTGTTAATGACTGCCGTAACAACAGCACTAGGACTTATTCCTTTACTTATTGCAACAGGAACCGGTAGTGAAGTTCAAAGACCTTTAGCAACAGTTGTTGTTGGTGGATTATTTACTTCAACAATTTTAACACTTTTGGTATTGCCGGCACTTTATAAATGGTTTGCAATAAGACCTCAAGAAGGTGAGTTATAATTATACTTTACAGGTCTTAGTAACCTGCAATAATATTTTATTAAATAAAAAGGAAAATGCAATGAAAGAAATAAAAGCAATTATAAGACCTTTTAAGTTAGATGATGTAATCTCTGAGCTTCATAAAATTGAAGATCTTCCCGGATTAACAATTTCAGATATTAAAGGATTCGGCAGAACCAAAGCTCAAGATACGAATCTATCTTTTAAGGATGGTCTGCACAATTATGTAAAAAAAATAAAAATTGAACTTATTGTTAAAAATAATATGGTGGACAAAATAATTAGCATAATTCAAAAAACCGCTTACACAGGAATTCCTGGAGATGGAAAGATTTTTATAGCTGATATATCAGATACAATAAGAATAAGAACAAATGAACGTGGAGAAGAGGCCATATAACAAATAAACTGGTTAAATTATGAAAAAAGCACATTTTAGTTTTTAAAAAATTGTGAAATATAGTTTTGAAAAAGCAATTGAAATAGTAGCAAAAGAACTTAAAGAAGAAGGTTTTGGTATTTTAACAGATTTAGATTTTTAAGCAATCCTTAATAAAAATAATTTATCTTAATCTAAAATACAGTTTCAAAAATAATCTTTAGTATCCGGTCTTGAAAATGGTTTGTTGAAAAAATTATAAACCGTATCGTTAAATAATTTCGGATTTATTTCCGGTATCATGTGTGTAGCTCCTGGAAAGATACACAACTGTGCTTTTGAAATATTCTGATATATAAGAATTGTATGCTCTATTTTAATAACATCTTTGTCTCCGGATAAAATCAAAACCGGTGCTGATATTTTATGTAATTCATTTAGGGAAATATGTGGTTGGGCGGCTAATAAATTCAATTGTTGCTTTAATAATTTCCAATTTTGTGTAGTATCTTTTTGGGCAATCATTTTATTAGTTATAACTTGATTTTTATGTACCCAATTAATTGCCCATTTATAAACTGCTGAACTATCCGGTAATAAATTTGCACCCATAGCGGCCAACATTTTTACTTTTGCCGGATAGTTTATTGCTAATAATAACCCAATAATTCCACCATCGCTCCATCCTAAAATGTAAGCAGAATCAATTTTTAATTTTGTTAGTAATCTTGCCCAGTCATTTGCCATTTGTCTGTATGTAAGCTTCTTTTTACCGGCTTCGGATTTCCCATGCCCCCTACTATCGGCAACAATAACTTTATAATATTTGGAAAAATATTCTATTTGGTATTTCATACTTTTTATGCTGGCACCATTTCCATGAATTAATATTAACGGTTTTCCTTTGCCGTAAACCTCATAATACATTTTAATATCGTTTACTTTTTCATACTTACCAATTGCCTTATTATTTCCGTAAGTAAATTGAGTTTTAGTAAGAGACTGTGAAAAAATAATTGTGCTTACAAAAAATAAGAATAGAAATAGCAGGCTTTTTAGTACGTTCATATACATTT
>Ga0256833_1001769_pt1 | contig 15555 bp, 10 predicted proteins | sample 356284metaG_FD_190535 | JGI IMG/M metagenome (GOLD analysis project Ga0256833, IMG submission 190535) | Hydrothermal vent microbial communities from Mid Atlantic Ridge, Atlantic Ocean - 356-284 | ecosystem: Environmental > Aquatic > Marine > Hydrothermal vents | place: Atlantic Ocean: Mid...
AAAGAGGGGTTATGCTCTATTTCTTCAAAAAAGTGTACGACACTCTTCCAAAAGAGAGATTGAAATTCTTGAAATATCTACCTGATAGAGTACTTTACGGCTCAAGCTACTTTGAGTCTTTTCCCAAAGTTACTTTCGATAAAAGGGTCTTGGACAAAAATTTATACGAAACTCTTCTTTATGCAAAAAGAAACACTCAATTTGGAAATGAGTATATTCCAAACAATATTACGCCTCAAAACGCCAGAGAAGTTTTAGAAGATATGCCCGTAATAACCTCTTTGGATATTTCGATCAATCCTGAGTATTACATTTCCAAAGAGTACAAAGCAAAAAACTCATATTTCGCTTCAACTGGAGGTACCGGCACCGGAAGAAACCCGACGAAAGTACTTTTGTCGAACGAGTCCTTCGGCATAGAGTGGGCGCATATTCACCATATGTGGTTGACTCTTGGCTACGACAAAAAAAAGGATCTGAAGCTGACTCTTAGAGAAAAGAATCTCAAAGGTGACAAGCTTTTAGAGTACAACCCTATTTACAATGAAATAGTAGTAGACCCCTTCAAAATAAAAGATGGGAACATAAAAAAGTTTATAGAAGAGATAAGAGGTTTTGACTTTACTTTCATTCACGGTTACCCATCTTTTGTAAAAGAGTTTATGATCTATTTTGAAAAATATGGATATCGTCCAAAAGTAAAAGGTGTACTTCTGGGAAGCGAAGGGGCTACCGTAGAAGAGAAAAGGGAGATTTCCGACTTTTTCGAGGCGCAGGTCCTTCACTGGTACGGTTTGACGGAAAAAGTAGCTCTTGCAGCCGACTTTACAAATGAAAACATCTACAAAGTATACACTTCCTATGGATACCCCAGAATCGTAAACGGCGAATTGGTTGCCACTACGTTCGTAAATAGAGCTATGCCGCTTATAAACTACAAAACCGGTGACGGAGCCGAAGTTTTTGAAGATGAGGAAAGTATATACATAAAAAATCTAAAAGGCAGGGAAGGCAAAGATTTCATTTATGTTGACGAAAGTAAAAAAATTCCTATTTTGTGCGTCACCCTTGCTTCGGAAATAAACGATAAAATCCTTTTTTATCAAACGATTCAAAACGAATTTGGAAAAATAGAGATAAGATTGTTGCCGAAGCCGGGAGAGAGGGATAGCCTTAACTACATAATAGAAAAACTGGGCACTGATGCAACGACTATGAAAGACTCCGGATTGAAAATAGATTTTAAACTGGTTACGGAGAAAGATATCCAAAGATCTCATAGAGGAAAGTTGATCCAATTGATACAAAACCTGAAAGTACCTAAACAAGGATAAGCATGAAACAACTGATACAGAGCTATAAAACCGGAGAACTTGGACTTTTCGATGTTCCTGCACCGGTTTGTGACGAAAACGGAGTACTTGTAAAAACTACCGCATCGCTGGTCTCTGCCGGAACCGAGAAGATGATAGTAGATATTGCCAAAAAGTCCCTTCTGGGAAAAGCGAAAGCGCGCCCGGACCTGGTAAAGCAGGTGATAGACAAAATGAAAAAAGAGGGTATCCAAAATACTCTGGAAAAGGTCTTCAACAAACTTGACACCCCTATACCTTTGGGCTATAGCTGCGCCGGTCGCGTACTGGAGGTGGGCCGCAAGGTGGAAGGAGTATCGGTAGGAGATAGGGTAGCATGCGGCGGAGCCGGTTATGCAAACCACAGTGAAGTGAACTATGTACCAAAAAATCTTTTCATAAAAATTCCGGATGGAGTAGATGATGTAGATGCATCTTTCGTGACCGTAGGTGCTATAGCACTTCAGGGTGTACGCCAAACCGCGCCGACGCTTGGAGAGAGTATTGCCGTCATGGGTCTCGGTCTACTCGGTCAGCTTACGGTACAGCTTTTGAAAGCAAACGGATGCAGAGTGATTGGAAGCGACATAGACCCCGACAAGATAGAACTTGCGAAAAAGTTGGGGGCAGACGAGGCTTGCCACGCAGGAGACCTCGTAAAGAGGGCGATGGAATTCAGCAATGGCCAAGGTGTAGACGCTGTTATAATTACCGCTTCAACTTCAAGCAATCAACCGATCGTAGATGCCGGAGATATTTCGCGCATGAGAGGACGCGTTGTCATAGTCGGTATGGTAGGCATGGATATACCCCGCAACGAGTACTACAAAAAGGAGCTCACTCTCAAGCTCTCCATGGCTTATGGTCCGGGACGATACGACCCTGAGTATGAAGAGAAGGGTATAGACTACCCTTTCGACTTGGTAAGATGGACCGAGCAGCGCAATTTCGAAGCCTTTTTGGACCTTATAGCCCAAGGGCGTGTAACTCCAAAAGAGCTGATCACCCATACATTCGATTTTGATGAGGCTATGAAGGCTTACGACCTGCTTGAAGGCAAAACGGACGAGAAGTATCTCGGTATCGTTCTTGAATACCCGGGTGAGATCGATCTTGAAAAGAATAAAACTGTCCAGATAAACCAAAAAGCAATCAAGTCCGACCAGGTAAATGTAGGGCTGATAGGAGCCGGAAACTTCACGAAATCTGTCATTTTGCCAAACCTTAAAAAGGTAGACGGCTATAACCTGGTAGGTCTATGTACCGCTACCGGAGTGAGCGCACACGGCACGGGTGAAAAACATGGCTTCAAATATATTACGACCGATACGGACGAAATTTTCGAAAACAGCGAAATAAACACCGTCTTCATCACGACCAGACACGATAAACACGCCCAAAATGTACTTAAATCCATAGAGTCGGGTAAGCACTGTTTCGTAGAGAAGCCTCTCTGCATAAAAGAAGAGGAGCTCGAAGAGATCAAGTCGGCATATGACGGCAGTACGATCGTACAGGTTGGATTCAACCGTCGCTTCTCTCCTTTGATTCAAAAGATGAAAAGTGTTGCCGGCGATGGACCCGTCAGCATAACATACCGCATCAATGCCGGAATAATTCCTAAAAATGTCTGGATTCAAGACCCGGAAATAGGAGGCGGCAGGATAGTCGGTGAAGTATGCCACTTCATAGATACGTGCAGCTATCTTACAGGCAGTGAAGTAGCGTCTGTTTACGCTTCCTCCGTTCACAAAAGCGACAAGTCCATTCCCGATGAAGATAACGTAAATATAGTTTTGACATACAAAAACGGCTCTACCGCAGCCATTAACTATTTTGCTTACGGCGATGGGAGTATGCCGAAAGAGTATGTAGAACTTTTTGCCAACGGTACCGCAATGCAGATGAACGATTTTAGAGAATTGACGATATATAATAACGGTAAAAGAGAGAAAATAAAAAGTTCCAACCAGGATAAAGGTTTCGTAAACGAGTTCAAAGCTTTCAAAGATTCTATTCAAAACGGAAAAGCTGCTATAAGTTTTGGATCCATTTACAATACTACAAAAACCACTTTTAAAATTTTAGAGTCGTTAAAAAGTTCAAAGGCGATAGATATTACACAATGACTTGGCAAGAGAAGATCTACAGAGTATCACCTGTAATCATTCAAAATATTATATGCAATCTCGAAGGCGAAAAGATATATAGGCGTAGATTCTCGAAAAACTTCTTCGAGCTTTTCAACTCCATCAAAGAGAGAGACAAAATCTCCCAAGATGAGATGGAAGAGTTGCAGCTTCGAAGGCTCAAACGACAATGTATCATAGCATATGAAAACAGTTTATATTACAAAGATCTTTTCGACCGATACGGTTTCAATCCATACAAGATAAAATGCGTGGAGGAGATTGAAGTTTTTCCTGTTTTAACTAAAGAGGAGATGCAAAAAGATATTTCGAAGTTTATTAATAGACATATCAGAAAAAGAGATTCGGTAAAAATAGGCACCAGCGGTACCACGGGAGCAGGTCTCGTTTTCCCAGTTACCAAAGAGTGCGAGAACGAGCAGTGGGCTGTATGGTGGAGGTATAGACACAATCTTGGCATAAATTTCGATACATGGTGCGCAAACTTTGGAGGAAAAGTTGTAGTTCCTCTAAAACAGAACAAGCCCCCTTACCATAGAACCATATACCGTTTCAGACAAATATCTTTCAGTATGTATCATCTTTCTGAAGAAACGGTAAAAGAGTATTTTAATGTTATAAATGACAATAAAATAGAGTGGATTCACGCTTTTCCCTCTACCCTCTCCTACTTCTGTTCACTGATGAAAAAAGCAGGTCTTTCGTTTGAACATAAAATAAAATACATCACTATAGGCGCGGAGTCTCTTCTGCCCCATCAGGAGAAGATAATATATAATGTTTTAGGCTCAAGACCGTTGCAGCATTACGGCCTCTCCGAGCCGGTAGCAAATATATCACAATGTGAACACGGCAGATTGCATGTCGATGAGGACTTCTCTTATGTGGAGTTCATCCCCGTAGAAGGTAATCCAGACTGCTTTCATATCGTGGGGAGCTCTTTTACAAACGATGCCCTTTTTTTTCTCCGCTACAATACGAACGATATAGTTACCCTGGAAAAGTCTGAAAAGAGATGCCCATGCGGTAGAAACGGGAGGATTGTAAAAGATATAGAAGGAAGAAAATACGACTATATAGTACAAAAAGATGGATCAAAAATTATGATATTGGGCCATATTTTTCGCAACATGATCAACATAAGAGAGGTTCAGATAAAGCAGGACAAGAGTGGATTTGTAACCTTTTACGTTGTAAGATGCGACAAATACTCTTATGAAGATGAAAAGATTTTGAAAGAAGAGATAGAGATGCGCTTCAAAATCGATTATGCCATAGAGTATGTAGATGAGATTTCCAAAACAAAAAGAGGAAAACATAGATTGGTTATCTCGGAATTGGCTAATGACGATTAAAAAAATTTCTCTTCTTTACAATACGGTCAAGTACCTAAAACCTATACAGATTCGCTACAGAGTATATTACGCTTTAAGAAAAAAATTACGTAACCTGACCGGCTTTGCGTACCCCCTTTCTATGCCTTCTGACTCTGAATCTTTAAAACTTTTAGGCGGCATAGCCGCTCCGAAAAGTTATGAAGCGGAAAATAGATTCACTTTTTTAAACCTCACACACAGATTTGAAAACAGGATAGATTGGAACTTTAAAAAGTACGGCAAGCTTTGGACTTACAATTTGAACTATTTCGATTTTCTCAATCAAGATGGAATGGATATCAAAGATGGTCTTAGGCTAATCAGAGACTATATTGAAAGCCTTTCGTATATAGAAGATGGATTGGAGCCTTTCCCCGTCTCACTTAGAGGTATAAACTGGATAAAGTTTCTTTCTCGCCATAAGATAGATGATCCGAATATAGACAGCTCTTTATACGCCCAATACTGCATATTGATGGACAATATAGAGTACCATCTTTTGGGTAACCATCTACTTGAAAACGGTTTTTCGCTCCTTTACGGTGCCTACTATTTTAAAGATGAGAAGTTTTATGAAAAAGCCAAAGAGATTTTAGAAAAAGAGTTGCAAGAACAGATATTAAGTGACGGGGCGCATTTTGAGCTTAGTCCCATGTATCACCAGCTAATGCTCTATAGGGTCCTGGAGTGCATAAATCTTATGAAAAACAATAGATTTAAAGAAGAGGATATACTACTTGCGCTTTTTAACGAAAAAGCTGCCGTAATGGCCGGATGGATGAAAAAGATGACCTTTTCCAACGGAGATATACCGCTACTTAACGATAGTGCGCTAGGCATAGCCCCTACTTCGTTTCAACTTCTTCAATATGCCTCAACATTGAATCTTTTACCTAAAAAAATGGAGCTTTCAGACTCCGGCTACAGGATCTGGAAAAATGAAAAATATGAGATTGTCGTAGATATCGGTAAGATCGGTCCAGACTATATACCGGGACATGCACACAGTGACACTTTTACTTTTCTACTCTATAAAAATGGTGAGCCGCTAATCGTAGATACGGGAATCTCTACATATGAGCCCAATGAAAGGAGACAAAAAGAGAGAGGAACCGCCGCACACAATACCGTTATGGTTGAAGGCCTTGAACAGAGTGAAGTGTGGGGTGCCTTCCGTGTAGCAGACCGTGCATACGTTTATGAAACTGAAGAGAGTGAAAACACGATAACTGCACGCCATGATGCATATAAAAAGAGACTTGATGCGACTCATGAAAGAAAATTTGTTTTTAATGAAAAAAGTATTAGAATTTCGGACAAAATCATTTCGAAAAAAAGTTATCGTGGCGAATTTTTTATACATTTTCACCCAAATATAAAACTTAGTGTAGATAAAAACAGAATTTTCTGCAATAATGCACAGATAACCGTAAAAGGTGCAGATATCACTCTATCCGACTACATGTATGCACCTGAATTCAACAATCTTAAAAATGCCAAAATGGTTAAACTCTCTTTCAAAAACAGTATGGAGATCGAAATAGCTTTATGAGCAGCAAAGAAAAATCTTTCAAAATTCTCTTCATTACAGACAACTTTCCTCCGGAAGTGAATGCTCCTGCAACACGCACATTCGAGCACTGCAAAGAGTGGGTGAAAAGGGGAGCTGAAGTCACCGTAATAACATGTGCTCCGAACTTTCCTCACGGTAAGGTTTTCGAAGGTTACCGCAATAAGATTTATCAAACGGAAGTGATAGATGAAATTAGAGTCGTTCGAGTCTGGAGCTATATAAGCGCAAACAAAGGCTTCGCCAAGCGTGTCCTTGACTATATCAGTTTCGCTCACTCCGCCTTCTGGGCGGGGCTTTTTCAAAAAGCTGATATTATCATAGCGACATCTCCACAATTCTTTACTACATGGGCCGGATTCGCTCTATCGAAAGTAAAAAGAAAACCGTGGATATTCGAACTTCGAGACTTGTGGCCGGAGTCGATCAAGACCGTGGGTGCGATGAAACAAGGATATGCTATTGAGTGGTTGGAAAAAATAGAGCTCTTCCTCTATAGAGAATCCGACAAAGTAGTCGCAGTCACCGACGCATTCAAAGAGAATCTGATCAGCCGCGGCATAAACCCAGGCAATATTGAAGTTGTCACCAATGGCTCCAATATGGAACTTTTTTATCCTCGCGAAAAAGATCCTGATATAATGAAGCGTTACAGTTTAGAAGGGCATTTTGTAGTCGGCTATATAGGAACCCACGGTATGGCTCATAATCTCGGCTTTATAGTCAAGGCACTAAAAAGAGTCGATGAGAATCAAAATTTCAAATTCCTCTTTATAGGTGACGGTGCAATGAAGGAAAAAGTTGTACGGCAAGCAAAAGAGTTGAATCTGAAAAATGCTATTTTTTTGGATCCAATAGCCAAAGAGGATGTCCCAAGGTATCTCTCTTGCCTGGATGTCTCTCTTGCTCCTTTAAAAAAGTCGGATACTTTCAAAACGGTCATCCCATCCAAAATATTTGAAGCCTCAGCCATGCTGAAACCGACGCTTCTGGGCGTCGAAGGTGAAGCGCAGAGGATTATTGAAAGCTACGGTGCAGGCCTCTGTTTCGAACCAGAAAACGAAAAAGATTTTGTAGAAAAACTCTATATGCTCAAAGAAGACAAAGCTTTATATAGCAAAGCTCAGGAAGGATGCGGCAAGCTTGCAGAAGATTTTGACAGAAAACGACTTGCCGGCAAAATGTATGATATTCTTCAAAACACCATAAACGACAAATGATTTTTTGCAAAAGGTAGATAGACGGGATGAACATTTTTAAAAAGATTTTTTCTTCATCGAAAAATAGAAAACATCAAACATTAAAAGTAGACATTCACTCTCATCTTCTACCAGGTATAGATGACGGCTCTAAAACAACGTTCGAATCGATAAAAATGATAAAAGCCTATAAAAAGATGGGCTACAAAAAACTTATAACGACACCTCATACGATGTGGCACAGATATAAAAACACTCCTGAAATAATTTTGGAAAAACTTGAGTATCTTAAAGATGCACTTGTGGACCATGAAGTGGAGATGGAGATAGAGGCCGCATCCGAATACTACCTCGATGAGCACTTTGCAAAATTATTGGCCGACAAAAAAGTTTTGACGTTTGGCAAAGATTATCTACTTTTTGAAATGTCCTACACCAGGGCGCCTAGAGACCTTAGAGAAATAGTTTTCGATATAAAGATGGCCGGCTACCGACCGGTACTGGCACATCCTGAAAGATATATATTTATGCATGAAGATTTCGAGACTTATGAAGAGTTGAAGGATATCGGGGTACTCTTCCAACTAAATATAAACTCTTTCGCCGGACAATATTCGAAAAATGTCCAAAAGGTTGCAAAAGAGCTTTCAGATCGCGGTATGGTCGACTTTCTGGGCAGCGATGTTCATAAACTGTCACAAACTGAAACTTTGAAAAAAGTGCTTAATTCCAACCTTCTTCAAGATGTTTTCGAAAAGAACAAAATTTTGAACAACACCCTGATTTGAGAGGGGAAGCATCCTGCAAGCAGGCTCTATCCCCGAACTCTCTTAAGTGTAGTAGTTGTTTTTATAGCCGTAGTTGTAGCCGTAACCGAAGCCGTAGGCTGCACCTTTTCCGGAAGCCTTCACTCCGTTTAGAATAATTCCCGCCTTCAGCTCATGCTCTTCTACGAAATGGTTGATATTTTTCAAAAAATCTTTCTTCGAATATTCCGCTCTCAAAAGAATTAGATTTATATCGGACATTCTCATAACTATCATGGCATCTGTTACCAGTCCTATCGGAGGCGAATCGAGTAGTACGTAGTCATACTCCGACATCAATGTTTTGATGATACGTTTGAAATTATCTGACATCAAAAGCTCTGAAGGGTTCGGCGGTGTCGGACCGCTGGTTATTACGTGAAGATTGTCGTCTCTTGTATGCTGTATTACCTCTTTGAGGGTCTCTTTCCCGGCAAGAAGTGTGCTGACTCCCTCTTTGTTCGGAAGCTTGAAGAGTTCATGAAGCTTCGACCTGCGCATGTCCAGATCGAGCACGATGACCCTCTTCTCGCCTTTGGCGATGATCTTCGCCAATTCGGCAGTTGTAGTCGTCTTACCCTCCTGCGGGATCGACGAGGTTATCGTTACAAGCTTCGACTTTCCTCCGCTTGCAAGGAACTCCAAATTCGTACGTATGACCCTCAAAGACTCCAGGTATGCCGATTTTATCTTTTTGGAGCTAAGGTACGGTATCACACCGTACACAGGCAGATTCGTAAGCTTTTCAACATCTTCGAGCGACTTGACGGTATTGTCCATCATTTTTCTGACGAATGCCTGCAAAAGTCCAACCACAAGCCCAAGCAAAACTCCTATAGCCAAGATCATACTTCTCTTTGGAGCTATTGGAGAACCTGGAACTAAAGCTTCATCCAAAACCTGTACTTCAGATACTTTGGAAGCTTCCACTATGGCAGTTTCGGCCCTCTTTTGCAGCAGGAAGGAGTATATCTTTTCATTTACCATAAAGTCTCTGGTAAGCTGAGTGAGCTTCTGCTCCTCGCCGGGAAGTGATTGAAGAGCCTTTTTATACTCGTCAATACGCTTCAATATTTCACTTCTTCTGCTCTTGAAGCCGTTCAGCGAACTTTTTATAGACTCTTTGAGCATGGACTTTAGACGGTTGATTTGTTCCGTTACTTTTACCACATCCGGATGGAGCTCCGTATAGTCTACAAGTAGTGAAGATCGAAGAGATACTGCACTCTGAAGCTTCGCAATAAGCCCGCTTATAACCGGGCCTACTATCTGAGCTGAACTCATATCTATACCATTGATATCTTTATTGGCTTCTATATAGTTCAATAGGTTTTCTAAAATACTTATCTGCGTATTTATCTCATAGAGTTTCGACTCAAGATTACTTAATTTCTCTGCAGTGGCAGTCGCTTTTGCTCCAACATCCATAATTACATGGGTCGCTTTAAAGCTTTGCAACTTGGTTGCAGATTTTGTAAGTGTCTGATGAATCGCTTTGAGTTGGCTATCTATAAAATTCAGAGTCTTGTTCGCACTTTCGCTTTTAAGTCGAATTTTCTCTTCATTGTAAGCTTTGACGGCTGCATCGACTATCTCTTTCGCTCTTAAAGGAACAGTATCCTGAAAAGAGACCTCTACTATAGAGCCATAGTCGGAAAGTGGAGAAACGTTGATTCCTCCCTGAATGAAACCGTACATATACTCATTTGGAACTACACTGAAAAAATACTTCCTATTCGTAAGGTCAAAAACCTTCTGAATTGTCAACGTAAACCATGGAGTGCTTATCTTCTCGCCAAAGCTATGCACTTCGTTGTATTCAAGAGGTTTGTCCGAGGGAATCTTCAGATAATTGTATATTTTGTATTTCAGTTTCTGCTTCCAGGATGGTTCGATGACGAGTCTGAACGAGTTGGAACTAAGAGGAATGAGTTTGACCATGGTTCCATAGAACAAGGGGTCTTCCGACTCTGTAGAAATTATAAACGGGGAGTCTTTATAAAGCTCTATCTTCTTGTAATCTTTCTCTGTAAAGTATCTGGTTCCTATATCTAAATCTTCAAGAGCTTTCTTCGCAAGAAACCTTGAGCGTATAAGAGCGATCTCGTCGTCAAGTTCCATAGTACCGCTTCCGAGTGCCGCACTCATGAAGTCGGCACCGGCGATGGTTTTAGCCGTTTCCGACGATATTTTCAACGATGTAGCCGCCTTGTAAATGTTTGGCTTGAAATAAGCATAAACAGCAGCACCGGCTGCAAAAAGAATCGTTATAAACAGTATTGACCACTTATAGCGCCTTAGAGTGCGCCCTATCTCCTTTACATCTATTTCGTCATCTATAGTTCTGGCTGCTTCACTGTTCACGGATTTGTTCCTGTAGATGGAGTTATTCCTATGTTGTAGCTCTGATCTATCGCTCTATACGTAAGGAATGGAGACATTATAGTGTTCAGGAAATTGAAGAACTGTCCCTTCTCTGCGAACTCTTTGTTGATCGCTTTCATATATCTTGGCTGGACATAGACAACATCATTCGGACGAAGAATAAGGCTGGAGAGTCTTAGAGCCGACATATCGGTAAGGTTAACTTGCCTTACCTGAGGCTTTCGAAGATCTCCGCGAAGTATCAAAATATTTGTTCTCATAGCATCATCAGTCAAATCACCGCTTGCAGCAAGTGCTTCAAAAAGTGTCATTGTACCGTTTGTGACAGGCACGACTCCAGGTCTTTTAACCTCTCCGAGAACAACAAGTTTTTGGTTCTGAATCTTGACCTCGACATATGGGTTTCTGAGATACTTTTTATACTCTTTTGTAAGCATATCTGCCGCTTCCATTTCGGTAAGCCCGGAAATTTTTACCTTTCCTACAAGCGGAAGACGAACCGTGCCATCGTAAGGCACAAGCATACCTTCGGTTCCGGTTCTATTCAGATATGTCGACTGAGCACTTGTACCTAGTAGAGAGTTAAGCTGGCCTGCTCCTGAAGCACCGGTCTGATTAAAGACGGTGATTTCGACCCTGTCACCCTGACTTATCTTCCACTCGAACCTCTTTTCAGCCTCATACTCGCTGTCCGGCACCTCCTTGACAACCTTGTTCTCATCCATATTCTGGTTGAAATAGACAAACTCTTTGTTTGCCGAACATCCTGCGAAAAAGATTACGGCAATAATCGGCAATATCGGTGAAACTCTCATGATTTCCTCCACTTTTAATTAACAGAAGCATAATGTGAGATGATTTTACACTATTTTTAATTAAATCAATATCAGAGAGATCGAAAAAGGAGAAAACTGTTTGAACGACGGAATGAGAAGAGCTACAGATTGTGGATCGGATTGTGAAAATGTCGGATAGTTTGATTTTGCATTGTTTAAAATGAAGTGAAATTAAATGGTGCGACGAGCGAGACTTGAACTCGCACGGGCAAAGCCCACTGCCCCCTCAAGACAGCGTGTCTACCGATTCCACCACCGTCGCACTTGTTTCGTTATGAGGCCGAAATTATAGCAGAAAAATTGGTCGGAAGCAAGAACTCCCGACCATAAATTTCAACTTTATGCAGTTTACCCGAGGAAAGGGTTTGCATAAAGGGCGATAAGCGCGATTACTAGCGTGTAGATAACCTGTGCTTCGATCATCGCAAGAGCGATGAACATCGTAGTCATAAGCTTTCCGCCAAGACCTGGGTTTCTTGCAGTACCTGCAATAGTAGCTGCAGCGGTGTTACCCATACCGATAGCACCGCCGAGTGCCGCAAGACCTAGACCTACACCGGCAGCTACGACGCTGTACGCCTGAATCATAGATTCACCTTCACCAGCAAAAGCAAAACCTGCAAAAGCAGCCATCAAAAGAAAAAACTTTTTCATAAAAACTCCTTGAATTTCCGGATATACGCCCGGTTGCGTTGCAAAGTCCGTTCGGCTTGCGTATCCCTACTTATCACTTTGCAGGCGAATTATATCTTTTGGAACGTAAAACTTCCATTAATCTATCGGCTTTGCGAGCGCAAGCTCTATCTTGTGCCCTTTTTGCGACTTGACGACAACCTCGAGCTCCTGCCCCTCATGCAAAACTTCACTCGGATGGCCGATGCGATGTTTTGCGATTTTGGATATATGAAGCAGGCCGTCCACCCCTCCCGGAAGCTCTACAAAGGCTCCGAAATCGACCAGCTTCTTCACCTTTCCTTTAACCGGTTTGTCTATCTCGAACTGCGGAATCTCCATTTTGGGACCGCCACCTTCGGCAATACTCTTTATATGGTCGCAGGCAGCTTTCACTTTCGCTTTGCTGGGGCCGGCTACTCTCACTTCCCCCTCTTTACGATCCAGGTCCACACTTACTTCGAATTTCTCTATGATCTCTTTTATCGTTTTTCCGGCCTGTCCTATGATGTCGACTATTTTATGCGGCTCCACGTGAAAAACTTCACTGCTCGGCAAAACCTCTTCGTTGACCTCTATCTCTTTGGAAGCCTCCTCCATAATGCCAAGAATATGAAGCCTCGCCTCTTTTGCCTGCTCAAGCGCCTCTCTCAAAAGATTCAGACTCACTCCTCCAAGCTTTATATCCATCTGCAAAGCAGTTATACCATCTTCGCTTCCGGCAACTTTGAAGTCCATATCGCCGTCATGATCTTCAAGACCCATAATATCCGTCAGTATCGCATATCTATCATCTTCGGTCACAAGGCCCATAGCAACGCCGGCCACAAACTTCAAAACAGGAACGTCCGCAGCTTTCAGGGCTAAAGATCCGCCGCATACGGTAGCCATGGAGGATGAACCGTTTGACTCCAAAATCTCCGAAACGAGGCGGACTATCGAGTCGAGCTGAGTCTTGTCTAGTGCCGGCTCCAGCGCTCTTTTGGCAAGGTTTCCGTGGCCAAGCTCACGCCTGCCCGGAGGGCCTATGCGCGAAGCCTCGCCTACGCTGAAACCCGGAAAGTTGTAGTGCACCATGAACTCTTCGTAACTAGCACTCTTTCCCGTAATTCGCTCGAACATCTGCGCATCCTGCCTGCTTCCGAGAGTACAGGTGACGAGTGCCTGAGTCTCTCCGCGTGTGAAGAGACAGGAGCCGTGTACGCTTGGAAGAAGATTTGTCTCGATGGAGATCGGACGAACATCTTTGAGCCCGCGACCGTCTGCACGCTTACCCTCCTCCAAAATCATGGAGCGTACTCTTTCGCGCTTCACTTCCGAAACGGCTCTTTTTACCTCCTCTTCGCTCCACTCCTCTTTTTTGGCCACGTCGTCGTTTAAAACCTGCTCGATAATCGCTTTTATTTCGCTTCCCCGCTCGCTCTTTGCCATACCGTCAAGTGCTCCGTTTATCTCATCCATATAGAACTCTTTTATGTAGGTAACGATGGATGGATCCGCTCTCTCCTCCAGAAGCTCGACCTCTTTCTTCGGCTTGGCTGCTTCTACGAAGACTTTTTCATACTCGCTTGCAGCTATCCCGATAGCCTTTTGGGCCAACTCTATAGCCTCAAGAAGCTCCTCCTCTTTCAGTTCGTTTACATGCGGAATCTGCACTATCTCATCGGCAAGCATAGGATCCATCATAGGGTCTATGGCAACCGAGGGCTCTATCTCCACATCCACGGAGCCTATGGCACGCATCTCTATCATCAAAAGATCATCTTTCGTACCCGAGACGAAGAGATCCAGCGTCCCCTCCTCAAGCTCACCGAGAGTCGGGTTCACAACGAACTCCCCATCTTTTCTGCCTATCCGTACTCCCGCTACGCTTTTTGCGACCGGTATATCGGAGACAAAGAGTGCGGCAGATGCCGCATCGAGTGCCAGAGACTGAAGATCGGCATCTTCGTCGACACTAAGAAGCATGACGGTTATCTGAACCGGATAGTAGAAACCTTTCGGAAAAAGAGGTCGCAAAGATCGGTCTATGAGCCTGGAGGTCAGAGTCTCGAAATCGCCCGGCTTAGTTTCGCGCTTTACGAAACCTCCCGGTATCTTGCCTGCGGCGTAACTCTTCTCGATGTACTGCACCGTAAGGGGCAGAAAATGCTCATCTATCGGCTTGTCGTCCATTACCGCCGTTGCAAGCAGTACAGTCTTTCCGCTTCTTAAGAGTACCGAGCCGTTGGCTTGTCTTGCAACCTTTCCCGTTTCGAACACAACACTTCTGTTGTTCATATCAAATTCAAATCTGCATGCCATATCTTCACTTCCTTTTTAAAATCTAAATCTCTTCGCATGGGTCTCCTGCGGAAACTGCTTCGCTATCTCCTCTTCACTGAATGAGAATCTGTAACTCTCCACATAACGTTTCAAGAGTTCGTACGCTTCGTTTATTTTTGCCATCTCCCCGTTTTCGCCTCCGGCATCCGGATGCTTTTTGGATGCAAGGTAGCGGTACCTTTGCGTAATATCCCTCATGCTGACATGAGTTGGAAGCCCGAGAGTCTCCAGAGCCTCGTGTATCTTTTCGTACGCTTCGCTCATTTACCTGCAGAGGCTCCCGCACTTGCACCGCTTCCAAGGAGATATTTTATGCGGTCATCCTCGAAATGGACTCCCATACCGAAAAAGATGTTGAAAGCCTCCGAATTTAGTATGTTGTCGGCTCCAACATAGGTATCTATATGTTTGAAAAACCTGTACCTGGCTGTGGCGCGCAGCCTTGGGTTGGACCCTCTCAAATCGTTCACGGCGCTGAAGTCGAAGGCGTCGAATGAGAGCTTGAGCCTGTCGTAATAGGCGAAATAGTCTAAACCGAATCCAGCCGTGCTCTCTATGAGCCCTCCTCTGAACATCACATCTTCATACCGCTTCCCAATCTGGGCCGAAACGAAAAACTTTCCCTTGCTGTGGTCGAGTTCTGCGGCATAAACTCCATCGACTTTTCTGGTGTAGTCGGGAGCTGAGATTATATCGAGCATATAGTGGCGTGTATATGTAGGCATATAATCTATATGCATTCCGCCCTTTACATCGCCGTCGTTTGCCATATAGAAGCTGTTTAGCCCCAGATTCAGCCTGCTTTGGGTAACCGAGTCGAGATAATCTTCGAGCTTGTCGATCGTGCCTGTCCCTTTTTTGAAAAAGCCGTCGAAGGATGTCAA
>Ga0256833_1001770_pt1 | contig 15547 bp, 13 predicted proteins | sample 356284metaG_FD_190535 | JGI IMG/M metagenome (GOLD analysis project Ga0256833, IMG submission 190535) | Hydrothermal vent microbial communities from Mid Atlantic Ridge, Atlantic Ocean - 356-284 | ecosystem: Environmental > Aquatic > Marine > Hydrothermal vents | place: Atlantic Ocean: Mid...
GAACTTACTTCCAGCCATTTTTTTTGCCCTGACGAATAAACTTCAAAATCAAAAGTTAAGGCTGATGTAAATCCCAAATCTCCACCACATAAACGCAAAATTCTGTATGGAAGTTCCAGTTTTATTAATAAATTTTCAACGTGCTGTACCATCTCATCCAATAATTGATATGAATAATCCGGATGAGATATTTGTACTATTTCCACTTTGTCAAATTGATGAACCCTGTTGAGACCTTTGACATCAGAACCATAAGAGCCTGCCTCTCTTCTGAAACAAGGAGTATATCCGGTTACTTTCAAAGGAAATTCTTTCATGGATACGATCTTATCCCTGAATATATTTGTCAAGGGGACTTCTGCTGTTGGTATCAAATAGAGATTGTCTTTTTCCATATAATACATCTGCCCTTCTTTATCAGGTAATTGACCGGTACCTTTTGCAGAATCTTCATTTACCATTAAAGGTGGTCTTATTTCTTCATAACCCGCTTTTTCCGCTTCATCCAAAAAGAAATTTATCAATGCTCTTTTTAGTTTTGAACCTTTACCTCTGAATAATGGAAAGCCGGAGCCTGTGATAAATGCTCCTAATTCAAAATCAATAATATTGTATTTTTTTGCAAGTTCCCAATGCGGTAATGAATTATTTCCTAAGTCCGGTATTTTTATATTTCCGGTTTTCACAATTTCATTGTCCTCTTCATTTTTCCCGGTTGGTACCGATTCGTGTGGTATATTGGGAATAGTTAGAAGTATCTCTTCTATTTGGTTTTTTATATTTTTATTCTCTTCATCAAAAGATTGAATTTCGGATTTTATTGCTGCAACCTTGGATTTACTGATATTTGCTTCTTCTACTTTACCTGATTTGAAAAGATTTCCGATTTCCGAAGATAGGGATTTAACTTTTGATTTTAATTCCTCACTCTTGATTTGAGTTTCTTTTCTTTTTTGATCAAGATCTATTAAAAAATATAATCTTTTTTTTATTTCATCTTCATCAAAGCCTCTTTTTGTCAAAGCCACTGCAATGCTTTCCGGATTTGCAATTATTCTGTTTAAAGTGATCATGTTTGTGTTTTATGTTATAAATATTTACTAAATCGTAATATTTTTGAATTTTAAAAAAGTATTTTTTTTTGTCAAAATTACTCCTGAAGAGTAGTTACAGGTTAAATTTTTTCATAATATTTAAAAATAATTGCAAAGATAGTATTTTATTTAATAAATAAAATGTATTTTTGCAGTCTAAAATAACACATTGATACAATTTATTAATTTCATTTCGTTAAATGTTTGTTTCTAGATTCCCTTTTTAATTAATTGACTTCTCCTGATATTTATTGAAATTTAGAAATACGCAATAGTGGAGATTATTAAATTGATTAATTGAATTAATATTAAAAAGTATGATTAATTCATGTTATGTTTCAAAGAATGTTATATTTTCAAAAAAATAAAAAGTAATTAAATATGTATGATATTTTGCAGTTGAGTGAAATGCTGGTACCTGAATTGAAAGAACTTGCAAAAAGTTTAGGGTTGAAAGGCATAAATAAATTAACAAAACAGGATCTGATTTATAAAATATTGGATCATCAGGCTGTTATTGGTGGGGGCTTGAAAAAGGAGCCTGCGACCGGAGAAAATGAAAAAGAGAAGAAAGAACCTCAAAAACGCAAGCAACCATCTACCAGGGGCAGAAAACGTAAAACGGAAAATGACAATTCCAAGGATAAGAAAAAGTCTCCTGAAAAAGAGCAAGTAAAAGAACAAAAAGAACCTGTTGCTGAAAATAAAAAAAAGGAAGAAAATGAAGAAAATAAACCTCAAAAAAGAAGGCGAAGGGTTACCAAAGTTGTTGAAAAGATAGAGCCTGTATCTAAAAAGGTACCTGAAATAGAAAAGGAAGAACAGAAAGAAGAAAAGATTGAAGCGGAAAAGGAAAATTCAGGTAATGAGAATAATGATCAAAATGAAAATCGTAGAAATGTTAGAAATCAGGTAACCAGGAAAAAGCGCGAACAAGCACCGAGAAGAGAATATAATGACGATAGGAATAAAAAACAGGACACAAAGACACAAGATGTCAAAAACAGGGAGAGGTCGAGGCCGGAACCCTTGTTTAAACCTGAATTGGACGGATTGGTTGAAGGTGAAGGTGTAATGGAAATGATGCCTGATGGATTTGGATTTTTGAGAAGTGCAGATTTTAATTATATTTCATCACCTGATGATATTTATGTTTCTCCTTCACAAATAAAACTTTTCGGATTAAAAACCGGTGATACTGTTAAAGGAACAATCAGGCCTCCTAAAGAAAATGAAAAATATTTTGCATTATTAAGAGTCAATATGATAAATGGTGTGGAACCCGGTATAATCAGGGAAAGAGTGCCTTTTGATTATTTGACGCCGCTGTTCCCTACGGATAAATTTAAATTAACATTCAGAGATGATGGTAAAGATATAGGAAACAGGATGATAGATTTATTCACTCCTATTGGTAAGGGACAAAGGGGATTGATAGTAGCTCAACCTAAAACAGGTAAGACCTTTTTGCTCAAAGATATAGCCAATGCAATCACTAAAAATCATCCTGAAGTATATATGATTATTTTATTGGTGGATGAAAGGCCTGAAGAAGTAACGGATATGAAAAGGTCTGTCGTAGCGGAAGTGGTGGCATCCAATTTCGATGAACCTGCTTCCAATCACGTCAGGGTGGCTAATATGGTTCTGGAAAAGGCTAAAAGACTTGTAGAATCAGGACATGATGTAGTTATCTTGTTGGATTCCATTACGAGATTGGCCAGAGCATACAATACGGTAGCGCCTTCGAGTGGAAAAGTGCTATCGGGTGGGGTAGAGGCAAATGCACTGCACAAGCCTAAAAAGTTTTTTGGTGCGGCAAGGAAAATTGAAGACGGAGGTTCATTGACAATATTGGCTACCGCCCTAATTGATACGGGGTCAAAGATGGATGAAGTGATTTTTGAAGAATTTAAAGGTACCGGAAATATGGAACTGCAACTTGATAGAAATCTTGCAAATAAAAGAATGTATCCGGCAATTGACCTTACAAAGTCAAGTACACGTAGAGAAGAGCTGTTGCTTGATAAAGAAACTCTTCAAAGAATGTTTATTTTAAGAAAACATCTTGCAGATATGAAACCGGATGAAGCGATGGAGTTTATTAGAAACCATATGATAAAAACCCGTAATAATGAAGAGTTTTTATTTTCTATGAATAGTTAGCAGAGTTATTTTATATTAATTTTAAAATTATTAAATAAATTATTTTGTTAAATAATAAAATAAATCTACCTTTGCAAAACTTTTTTATTTATTATGATTCACATTCTCGTTTGAGAACAAAAATATTTTAAAATGAAACGTACTTATCAACCATCTAATAGAAAAAGAAAAAATAAACACGGATTCAGATCAAGGATGGAAACTAAAAACGGAAGAAAAGTAATAGCCAGAAGAAGGGCAAGAGGACGGAAAAAACTTTCCGTATCAAGTGAATTCCACACTAAATAGTTATTTGTTTTAAATAATAAGAATTAATTATTATATTTGAAAAAGGTCGGTTTTCGACCTTTTTCTTTTTGTATGGGCTTTTAAATAAAAAATTTAATGTACTTTTGTTAAATGGTAAAATATTCACTAAAAAAAAAAGAAAGGCTATCTTCTAAAAAACAAATATCATCTTTATTCAAAGAAGGACATTACTTCTTTAAATTTCCATTTAAGCTTTTTTATAATATAATTTCCATTCAAGACAATACTATGTCACCGGTTTTGTTTTCCGTTTCGGTACCAAAAAAGAAAATACGTAAGGCTGTTTTGAGAAACCTTATTAAACGCAGAACAAGAGAAGCATATAGATTAAATAAATATATACTTATTGATAAAGTACCACAGAATATGCAAGTTCAAATTATGTTTGTCTTTATAGGAAATAAACCTGAGGACTATACGGTAATAGAAAATTCAGTAAAAGGACTTCTTAATCTGATTAATCCGGAATCCTGATATTACCTTTAGACCAAATGACTCGTTGGGAATAAAAGTTCAAAGTTCAAAGTGCAAAGTTCAAAGTTCAAAGTGCAAAGTTCAAAGGGCAAAGTGCAAAGTTCAAAGTACAAAGGGCAAAGTTTAAAGGATAAAACACATAAATCTGCGAATTATGTTAAAATAAATCTAAACCGGCTTTGAAGTCATACTGTCGTAAGCTTTGATGTCCTACTTCTAATTATCAAAAAAAGGGTTTATAACCTTCATGTGAACTTGAGATTAATAAAATTTATGCTCGTTTCATTTATCTTCAATCGTTTCATTTCGTATTAATATCTCTGCAATATCCAGTACTTTAATTTCATCTTCTTTTTCATAAGCTTTTAAACCGTCTTCCAGCATTGTTATACAAAACGGACAATTTGCCGCTATTATTTTAGCACCTGTGTCAATAGCTTCTTTCGCTCTTTCTTCATTGACTCTTTTTTCACCTTTTTCCTCTTCTTTAAACATTTGAGCTCCCCCGGCTCCACAACAAAATCCGTTTTCAGCGGATCTGTCCATTTCCGTTATTCCGATATGAACAGAATTAAGAATATTTCTTGGAGCTTTATATTCCCCGTTTATCCTACCCAAATAGCAGGAGTCGTGATATGTGACTTTGATAGATTCGGAAAAATTTGAAATATCCAGTCTTCCTGCAGCAATGAGTTCTTCTATAAATTGTGTATGATGAACAACCTCAAAATTACCTCCAAGTTCCGAATATTCGTTTTTTAGAGTATTGTATCCATGTGGGCATGCAGTTACTATTTTTTTTATATTATAACCGTTTAACAATTCAATATTCTGCAATGCCAACATCTGAAAAACAAATTCATTTCCTGCTCTTCTTGCCGGATCACCACAGCAACTTTCTTCATTGCCTAAGACAGCAAAAGAAACCCCTGCTTTATTTAGCAATTTCACAAATGCTTTTGATATCTTTTGAGCACGGGCATCATAACTTCCGGCACAACCTACCCAATATAAAATTTCAGGTTCTTTTCCTTCAGCTGCAAATTCCGCCATTGTTTTTACTTCCAAATTAGCCATATTAATGTAATTTTATTATTTATAACTATTCTGATAAAATTATTTAAGTTAAAATATTCATTTATCTTAAATTACTTTATCCGGATAATTGCTGTTATTTCAATCTTTAAACCATGCATCTCTTTCTTCTTGCATTTGCCATACACTACCACTATTTTCCAAACTTGTAAACATTGGCATCCAGTCAGAAGGTCCTGCGGAATCCGTTAAAATCCTGTATCTTCTCATTTGCAAAATAATATCAAGTGGATTTATTAAAACAGGACATTGCTCGACACATGCATTACAAGTAGTGCATGCAAATATTTCTTCATCCGAAATATAATCGAATAAGGATTTTCCATCATTAAAATTTTCAGGAGTTAAATTTACATTCTCCCCCCTGAGCTCTTCCCTTATATATTTTGAATCTTTTGATCTTATTTTTCGACCTACTTCTTCCGCTCTATCTCTCACCATCATAACAATTTTTCTTGGAGATAAGATTTTTCCCGTAATATTTGCAGGACAATTATCCGTGCATCTGCCACATTCGGTACAAGTATATGCATCAAGGATATTTTTCCACTTTAGCCCCATTATATCCTGAGCTCCAAACTCAGGAATTTCTTCGCTCATTTCACCCATATCCATCGCTTCTTCCGTTAATCCCATCATTGATTTTACCTCATTCATTATAATGGGCATATTTTCCATTTTTCCCCTCGGAGTTAATGGTGTGAAAAAAGTATTTGGAAAAGCAAAAATAAGATGTAGATGTTTTGAGATAGTAAGATACAAAATAAAACCGTAAACTACAGATAAATGCAACCACCAACCGATGCGTTCAAGAACCAGAAGAGTACCTGTGTTAAAATTATTAAAAATGTATTTCGCCAAATATGTTGAAACGGCAAATTGTCCGGTATGGTGAAAATGTTCGGGTAATCTTGTTTGAAGTACCAAATCCGAACTATTGGCTAAAAATATTCCGGTAATCAATAAAATCTCTCCCAATAGAATAAGATTGGCGTCAGTGAACGGCCATCCTTTCATTTCAGGTTTGTGAAACCTTTTGACTTTTATAATATTTCTTCTGCTTAAAAATATGATAGTGGCGATGAATGCCAAAACAGATAATAGCTCAATTAGAGAAATAATAAAAGTATAAAATCCACCAAGAGGTGCTGCAAAAATCCTGTGTTTTCCAAAAAATCCGTCAACAAGAATTTCTATCAATTCAATCTGGGTAAAGATAAACGCAACATAAATAAACAAGTGAAATAAAGCAGGTAAAAAATACTTAAACATTTTACCTTGTCCAAGAGCAACCAGTATCATTGTTTTCCACCTTGCCGGCTTGTCTTTTACCAATTCATAATCTCTTCCGTATTTGATATTTTTTATAATAAATGAATAAGCTCGGTAAGAAAGAAATATTGTTGCAAGTGTAACGATAGTGAAAATCAGTTGCTGAATCATAATTTATGAATATTTAATCAATAAATTTTGTGCTAAAATATGCATATTATTTGATTTGTACTATTTTTACATTTAAAAATTAAATATCATGAAAATTTTAGATAGATTACAAATAGTAAGAAAGATAGAACGAATGGCTTTTGAAATTGCAGAATCAAATTTTGAAAGCGAAAAATTATATCTTCTCGGTATTAATAATAACGGTTACAATTTTGCTCAAATGCTTAAGGATAAACTAAATAAAATCTGCAAAATAGATGTTTTATTGCATAGATTGTCATTGAATCCTAAAAATCCGGTTGATCATGATATTTCCGTAGATATTGATATAAATGAACTCCATGGAAGTAATATAATAGTGATTGACGATGTTGCCAATACAGGAAGAACACTTTTTTATGCTATGAAGGTATTGATGGATATTATACCGTCGGAAGTGGAGACCGCCGTGTTGGTGGATAGAATGCATAAATCTTTTCCCGTTAGTATAAATTATGTAGGTCAGAGTTTTGCCACTACTTTGCAAGATAATATTATAGTGAATCTCGATAAAAAAGGGGAGGAATCAGTTTTTCTGGAAATGTAAATTATAGTGGTCATGAATAAATTGAGTATTCTGATTAAAAAAATATTATATATTAAAAAAAAAGAAAAAGACGAAATGAAGTATCTGATAGTCGGATTGGGAAATATTGGCGATGAATATACCGGTACAAGGCATAATGCAGGATTTTTGATAGCTGATAAAATAGCGGAAAAGAACGCAGCTGATTTTACGCAAAAAAAATTGGCTTATCTCGCTGAATTCAAATACAGAGGACGCAAGGTTTATGTGATTAAACCGACTACATATATGAATCTAAGCGGCAAAGCAATCAAATACTGGCTGGACAAACTAAGTGTGAAAAAATCACATTTATTTATCAATGTAGATGATATAAATTTGGATTTCGGCAAATTAAGAATACGAAAAAAAGGCAGTGACGGTGGTCATAACGGTTTAAAAGATATTCAAAATTATTTAGGAAAAGAATATAATAGACTTAGAGTTGGTGTGGGTAGTGAATTTTCCAAAGGGCAGCAAGTTGATTATGTCTTGGGTGAATGGTCAGACGAACAAAAAGAAAAATTACCTGAGATAATAGAAAAAGCAGCTAATGCAAATCTGGATTTTGTTTTTAGAGGGATGCATCATGTTATTAATAACTACAATGGTTGACAAATTACAAATATTGATAAAAGTTTTAAACTTATGAAAATAGAAATAACACCTATTGCTTATATTGAAAGTGAATTTATTGATAACACAAGAAAAATTACTAAAGACACTATTTCCAAAATCACATTATCAGATGAATTTACCGAAGAAGCATTTCACGGGATAGAAAATCTTAACTATCTTGAGATTATCTGGTATTTTCATTTATCAGGAAAAACTATTAAAACCATGGGACATCCGAGAGGTGATAAAAACCGGGAAAAACGAGGAATTTTTGCTTTGAGAAGTCCTCACAGACCAAATCATATCGCAACAACAATTGTCAAATTGATAAAACGTGAAGGGAAAACCATTACGGTTTACGGTCTGGATGCTATTAACGGATCACCGGTCATAGATATAAAGCCCGCAGATAGAATTATGAAAGAACGAGGACTATAATCAGTTATTATATAATGTCTTTTTATCCGGTATTTTAACTAAAAAACTTTAACTTCCCCTCTTATTTTTTTATATTCTTCTTCGATAAATGCTTTTAAATCGTCAAGACTATTAAATTTATCAAAAAGTTCTTTAAGATTATTTTGTTTATGTTTACCGGTGAAAACAAATTTTTCTACATCGATTTTACTTACCGATTTTCCGCCGAGTATTATCAGACGCTCAACAACATTTCTCAATTCCCGTATATTACCGGTCCAGTCCTGTGATTGTAATTCCTTAATAGCCCCTGCTGTAAATTCTTTTTTTGGAATATTATATTCATTGCAAACCAATTCGGAAAAATGATCAACTAAAAGAGGAATATCTTCCAGACGTTCCTTAAGTGGTGGAACATTGATAATAATTACTGCCAATCTATGATAAAGATCTTCACGGAATTTGCCTTTTTTTATTTCTTCTTTTAGATTTTTGTTTGTTGCAGCTATTACTCTTACATTTACTTTTAACTCTCTTTCTCCACCGACTCTTGTGATTTTGTTTTCTTGCAAAGCTCTTAAAACTTTAGCTTGAGCGGATAAACTCATATCTCCTATCTCATCCAAAAACAGAGTCCCTCCGTTTGCCAATTCAAATTTGCCTATTCTTTGTTTAACAGCTGATGTAAATGAACCTTTTTCATGACCGAAAAGTTCACTTTCTATCAATTCGGACGGAATAGCAGCACAATTAACCTCTATCAATGGTTTGTCATTTCTCCGGCTTAAAGAATGAATTTTTCTCGCTACAAGTTCTTTCCCCGTACCGTTTTTCCCCATTATCAAAATTCTCGCTTCCGTGGGAGCAACTCTCTCAATGGTTTCAAACATTTCTTTAATAGACTTGGCTTTACCCACTATTTTAGTAGGTTGTTTTGTTGCAATTCTTTTTTGCAAAACCTTTTTTTCGGTTATAAGAGTGGATCTGTCAAGAGCATTCCTAAGCGTTATCAAAAGACGATTTAAATCCGGTGGTTTTTGAATGAAATCATAAGCACCTTTCTTTACTGCATCAACAGCGGTATCAATAGTACCGTGACCGGATATCATCAATACGGGAATATCCGGTTTCAGCTTTTGAATTCGCTCCAATGTCTCCATACCATCCATTTTCGGCATTTTGATATCCAAAATTATAATATCAAAATCCTTCCTTTTTAATTTTATTAGACACTCAAAACCATCTTGTGCTTCTTCTACTTGATATTTTTCAAATTCAAGTATGTTTTTTAAAGTTTTTCTGATGCCCTGATCATCATCTACTATTAATATTTTTGCCATAGGATTGCTAATTTGTTAAAAATCAATAATAATTAGTATTAAATAATTTCTAAAACACAAATATATATAAAAATTTTCAATAATACATAATTATTTGAAAAATATTTTTCTATAGATAACTAAAATATGCAATTTGATTAAAAGACTTAATATTTTAGTTAGAGAAATGAACAAATTATGACAGATTATTTGTGATTAGCACATTCCATAATTCAAAATATCAATATATTCTATACAATTCGTAATTTGTAATTATCTATTAATTCCCTTTTATTTTTTTACTTTTGTCTTTCAAACATGAAAATTGAACCTTATAACTTTCATACGATAAGCGAACATTTTTATATAGGTTTAAATATCATTTCGTCGCATTTGGGATAGAGTTAATCCTAATTGAAAGTAATATTTTAAGAATTAGCTGATTTTTAATAATAAATTTTTATTAATTTTGTGATTTCATAAGTATAAAAATATTACTTTTACGCTTTTTAAAAAATGATGTCTTTAGCAAGCGGAATATGTAACGTTTTTCTATATTAAAAAATTAAACATATTATTGGTAGAGGTTTGATATTAAACCTCTTTTATTATTATTGAATGAAAGATATGGTTTTTATATAACAGATTATTTATTTGTTGTTGATTTGAAATATGATAATTAAGGAAAAGTTAAATAAAAAAAAATGGTATGCTATATATACCAAATCAAGAGCAGAGAAGAAGGTTTTGGAGAGAATACTTGAGGAGGGATATGAAGCTTATGTTCCGATTATTGAACAAATACGGTTATGGAGTGATAGAAAAAAGAAAGTGAAAGTTGTTTTGATAAAATCTTATGTATTTGTTCATGTGGAACAGCATTTATTGAATAGGATTTTGAATATTGCCGGTACTGTAAGAGTGTTGACTCATCTGGGTAAACCGGCTGTGATAAGGGATTTTGAAATTGAAAATTTAAAATTATTATGTAAAGGTGGAGCGAAAATAGACATTGTTGCATCATTAGAGAATATCAAAGTTGGAGACAGAATAGAAGTTGAATCGGGAACTCTTATGGGATTAAAAGGAAGATGTGTTAAGATTAAGGGTAAAAAAAGAGTTTTGGTTGAAATAGAATCTCTTGATAATCATTTGTTGGTAGATATACCGGCACAATATATTAAAGTTATAAAATAAAGGTACGGTTATTGTACTTACCTTTTTTTAGAAAATCCTGTTTTACAGGTGGACAATTTGTTCCGGGATAAAATATTGGGCAGCTCTAATGGGACTGACCGTAGCGAAGCTGTATTCTTTTAGTAATTATATAAATAAAAAATGATGAATTTTAAAAAACTAATATTAAATAAAATTGAAAATAACAGGGAGGTGATAGGAATTGTCGGTCTTGGTTATGTGGGATTGCCTCTCGCTGTTAATTTTGCGGAAGCAGGAGTTTCGGTTATAGGTTTTGACAAAAGCGTGGAAAAAGTTGATATGATCAATAACGGAGAAAATTATATTGGTGATATTCGCGATGCTGTTTTAAAAGATGTTGTTGATAAAGTCAAACTTGAAGCCACTACCGATTTTTCCAAAATGCAAGAATGTGATGCTTTGATTATATGTGTGCCTACTCCTTTGGATAAATTTCGTAAACCTGATATGAGTTACATTGAATCTGCTTGTATTGATATAGGAAAAAATATGTCTGCCGGTACTTTTATCAGTCTTGAATCCACAACTTATCCGACTACAACGGAGGATTTTATGTTACCGATTTTAGAAAAAGAAAGCGGTTTAAAACACGGTGATGATTTTTGGCTCGCATATTCTCCCGAAAGAGTAGATCCCGGAAATAAAAATTACCACACTAGAAATACACCCAAAGTGATGGGAGCTTTAACTGAAGACGGAATGGAAATAGGAGAAGCTATTTACACAAAAGCAATAGACCATATCCATAAGGTGAGTTCGCCGAGAATTGCAGAAATGGTAAAAATTCTTGAGAATACATATCGACTTGTTAATATCAGTTTGATAAATGAATTGGCTTTATTGGCTGGCAAAATGAAAATTAATATTTGGGAGGTAATAGAAGCTGCTAAAACCAAACCTTTCGGTTTTCAGGCTTTTTACCCCGGACCGGGTATCGGAGGACATTGTATTCCTCTGGATCCTTTTTATTTGGAACATATCGCAAAAAAATATGATTTTGATCTAAGTATGATACATGCTGCAGGTCATATAGACATGCGTATGCCACATTATATGTATATAAAAATAGCAACTGCACTTAACAGACATAAAAAACCGGTAAACGGAAGCAAAATTTTGTTTCTCGGTGTTGCCTATAAACCCAATATCGATGATCCGCGTGAATCACCTGCATTGGAAATAATGGATATCACTGCTCATAAAGGTGGTATCGTTTCATATAGTGATCCTTATATTCCGCATGTAAAAACCAATGATGGTATAAAATACAATTCTATAGAGTTAACCAAAGAAAATCTTAAGAATGCCGATGTAGTTGTTTTGACTACCAATCATAAAGATTTTGATGCGGATTTTATCAAAAAACATTCAGGTTTGATTGTAGATTTAAGAAATATGATAAAAGAAGGAGGAGAGAATATATATAAATTATAGAGGCTGTTGGAAAATACTAAGTAGTTTTAAACTTTGAACTTTGAACTTTGAACTTTGCACTTTGCACTTTGAACTTTGAACTTTAAACTTTGAACTTAACATGCAAAACGATTTATTAGAAAGATTATTTAAATTTGCCATAGACGTTATCCTTTTTCTTCGAAAGATAGAAAATACCGAGGAGTATCGGATTTTAAAAGGCAATTAATAAAGTCGTCTACTTCGTCAGGAGCAAACTACGAAGAAGCACAAGGTGGCTCAAGCAAAGCGGACTTTAATAATAAAACAAGGATTTCATTAAAAGAAATGCGAGAATCTAATTTTTGGTTAAAGATAATCATTGGAACTTTGGATAAAGAAACACTTAAATCGGAATGCCAATTTTTAATAGACGAATCAGAGGAATTAAAAAAGATACTCGGCTCAATTTGCTCGAAAACAAGAAAGTAATCAAGTTCAAAGGCAAAACTTTGCACTTTGCACTTTAAACTTTGAACTTTGAACTTTAAACTTTAAACTTAACAATGCATAAAATACTAATCACAGGGGGTGCCGGCTTTATCGGAAGCAATCTGGTGGATTATTTCCTGGAAAAAGGACATCAAATTGTTGTTTTAGACAATTTGGCTACCGGATTTGAGCATAATATCAATCACCATTTCGACAATCCGGATTTTACTTTTATAAAAGGTGATATACGTGATTTAAATACCTGTCGTACAGCTGTAGAAGGATGTGACTATGTACTTCATCAAGCTGCTTTGGGCAGTGTACCCAGATCCATTAAAGATCCTGCTACTACTAATAATGTGAATATCGGTGGTTTTCTGAATATGCTTATTGCATCCCGGGATGAAAGGGTGAAGCGCTTTGTTTATGCTGCAAGTTCCAGCACTTATGGAGATAGTAAGAAATTGCCGAAAGTGGAAGATGAAATAGGGAAACCTTTATCACCTTATGCCATTACCAAATATGTAAATGAACTATATGCTGATGTATTTGCAAAAACTTATGGTATGCAATGTATAGGATTGAGATATTTCAATGTTTTTGGACGTAGGCAAACTCCGGATGGTGCTTATGCCGCAGTAATACCTTTATGGGTGAAGAAATTTATTAAATATGAAAGTCCCGTGATAAACGGTGATGGCAGTTATAGCAGGGATTTTACCTATATCGAAAATGTGATACAAGCCAATGAAAAAGCGATGTTTTCATCTGATGAAAGCATTGCACGCGGGCAAAGAGAGTATTATAATGTTGGACTGGATAGCCATAAATACTATAAACCATCATCAAAGGAAGATGTAAAAACTATTGATAAAACATCTCCTGTTTTTAACGGAAAAGATACTCTTATCCTATCGGAAGTTTTTAATGTAGCTTACGGTGGAAATACTACTTTACTAGAGCTTTTTTCCGCTTTGCGAGACAATCTTGCTAAATACGATCCGGACATCAATAATATAAAACCTGAGTTTGGTCCTTTTCGACCCGGAGATATACCGCATTCACAGGCAAGCATTAAAAAAGCCGAGATGATTCTCAGCTACAAACCGGAATATGATGCAAGGACAGGTTTTGAAAAAGTAGCTGAATGGTATTTCGAAAATTTGAAATAAAATATTCAATGGTAAAAGAAAGGTAACCATCGAATACCAAACGTTTTTCAGCAAAAGTGAAATCAAATTTGCCAATAAACTAAGGAATCTTTTACAATTGCCAAATATTCGATGCTTATTCTTTTGTTTCAAAATTGAATATTGAAAATTGCACTTTGCACTTTAAACTTTGTCCTTTGAACTTTGAACTTTGTCCTTTGTCCTTTGAACTTTGAACTTTGTCTTTTGTCCTTTGAACTTTGAACTTTGTCCTTTGTCCTTTGAACTTACCTATCTGAAGAAAATCTGGATAAATTAGTAAATATTACTAAATAAATGCAAATATATTTTGTAAATATTACTAAAGATATTATATTTGTAATATGAAAGAAGTTATTAGAAATATAATACTAGAGAATCAATTTAGTAAATTGCCAAAGGTTTTTCCTAGAGATATTGAGATACCGGTAAATGTTGATAAAATAATTAGTATCATAGGAGTTAGAAGATCCGGTAAGACATATATCTTATACGATACAATTACAACTTTACTGGATATAGGAATAAAAAAAGAGCAAATATTATTTTTGAATTTTGAAGATGAGAGATTGAATTTAAATTCAGGTAATTTGGATTTAATACTTAAATCGTATCAAGAAATATATCCTGAAATGGATTTTAATGATGTTTATATATTTTTTGATGAAATTCAAAATGTTGAAGGATGGGAAAAATTTATACGGCGAATTTATGATACTAAAACCAAACATATTTTTGTCACAGGCTCTAATGCGAAATTACTCAGTTCTGAAATTTCTACATCACTTAGAGGAAGAACAATCACATATACTGTTTATCCTTTAAATTTTTCTGAATATTTGAATTTTATAAACGGAAGTGGGGAATTTAGAACACTACAGGAAAGAAGTAAATTATTATTAAATCAAAAAAAATATTTAGTAGAAGGGAGCTTTCCTGAAACAATAAAAGTTGAAGGTGAAGTTAGGTTGAAAATTTTGCAAGAGTATTTTAATGTAATGATTTTCCGGGATATAATTGAAAGATATAAAATTTCAAATTCGGGAGTATTGAAGTTTTTTATTAAAAAGATTTTTGCAAGTGTAACAAAACCATTTTCTGTAAATAAAGTATATAATGATTTAAAATCATTAGGATATAAGATAAGTAACAAATATCTGTATAATTATCAAGATTATTGTGATTCTATTTTTTTAACTAAATCAACATCGAAATTTGATTTTTCTGAAATAAAGCAAACAAAAAGTGAAAAGAAAATATATGTTATTGACAATGGTTTATTAAATGCAATTGAGTTTTCTATGTCTGAAAATAAAGGCAAACTTTTAGAAAATGCAGTTTGTATTGAGTTTTTTAAAATGGGAATATATCCTTTTTATTACAGAGATTATAATGAATGTGATTTTATAATTAAACACAATAATGAGTTAAAACCTGTTCAGGTTTCATACTCGATAGATAATGATGATACTAGAAAAAGGGAGTTTAAAGGTTTGCATGAAGCATGTTCCTTTCTGAATACTTCAAAAGGAATTATCATTACTTTTGAGCAGGAAGAAAAAATTAGCTATAAAGGAATTAGTATCAGTATTATCCCTTTTTATAAATATTTTTTAAAGTTAAAAAAACATATAGGTTAAAAAAAGTAAATTTGCACGATTTTTGAAGTATTGAAATAGGACAGACCATATGGGACTGACCGTGGCGAAGCCGTAT
>Ga0256833_1001771_pt1 | contig 15541 bp, 15 predicted proteins | sample 356284metaG_FD_190535 | JGI IMG/M metagenome (GOLD analysis project Ga0256833, IMG submission 190535) | Hydrothermal vent microbial communities from Mid Atlantic Ridge, Atlantic Ocean - 356-284 | ecosystem: Environmental > Aquatic > Marine > Hydrothermal vents | place: Atlantic Ocean: Mid...
GGATGAGGGTGCCGGGAAGGGTACTGGAGGCAGGAGAGGGAGAAAGTGTTGTGGAACGTGGGGGCAGTGTGCCCGGAAACCGTTGATACAAGAGGATTTTTTTATTCGGGGTGTCAAAGTTGGGTGTAAGTAAACATACAAGGGGAGGATTAACCGGGAATTTGGGGACCAGATACCTAGGCGGGCCCCAAGACTAAAAACATTGATAAGCGGTACTTAGAGGAGCGGTATTTAGGGTTTCAACCTATGAGTAAAAGTCCCAAGAAAAAAGTTTACAGATTTGCTAAGTTTTAAATTTAAAATTTTGAGCCTTAAGCTAATGGTTTTTTAACAACCCAATTGGTGGAGGCGGCGGGAATCGAACCCGCGTCCGGAGGTGTTTCAGACTGAACTTCTACGTGCGTAGCCTGGGCAGTGACTTTCGGCTGGGGAGACTCCCCAGGCTGGCCTCCTCCAGCCTAGCCTGCAGGATTCTCGCTAGGAAGGTGGCAGGCACACCTTCCTAGCCAGCCCGCTAACCGACGCCCTGGCTCCCCCGCGGGCAGAGGACGGAACCAGGACGGGCTGCTTTATCTATTAAGCAGCCATAGCGTAGCTATATTCGTCGGCACTTGTGTTTCCCCCACCTTTTTAACGAGGCGGTGGGAACCTCGGCACGCTGTTCAGCCCTACGCACCTCCGTCGAACCCATTTCGCCCCCCTTTCTTGAGCCGACGAAGGCAGGGCTTCGCCCAGTTTTAAAAGAGCTACTTTATCCGACCCTTGTAACGCCGCCTCAGCTCTCGCTCTTGCTCACGGCGTCTTATCGTCTCCCGACGGTCGTAAAGCTTCTTACCCTTGGCTAGGGCCAATTCCACCTTGGCTTTGCCATCCCGGAAATAGATCCGCAGAGGTATTAAAGTATAACCTTTTTGCTGAACTTTGCCAAGAAGCCGCTTTATTTCCGCTTTTTTTAAAAGAAGCTTTCGCGTCCTCGTAGGATCTATAAATTGCGCTTCCCGACTAAAAGGATAAGGGCTGATGTGGACGTTGTAAAGATATACCTCGCCGTCTTTTATGCGGGCAAAGCTGTCTGCCAGATTAACTCTCCCAAGGCGCAGGGATTTTACCTCCGGGCCCAGAAGAACTATCCCGGCCTCCAGGGTCTCTTCAATATCGTAAAGGTGTCGGGCCTTTTTGTTGGTGCAAACTGTTTTTTCCATAAATTCCAAATTAAAACAATTTTTTCAGGAGTCTAGAAGCTTTTTAAAACCTTCTGGTGCGCGAAGATAAATAGCTTCCGGTTCAAGGCCTTTGAGTGCTTTTTGGGCTCGGTTAAGATCTTTAAAATCCAGTTCGATGGCCATTCCACAATCACTACTTATTTCTTTGGGGACCGGAACGAGGTCGGGTTTAAAGCCCGAGGCCTTAAAGGCCTTTTCGGCCTTCAAAACGAAATGGATGGAGGGGAAGAGAAAAATAACTTTCATCCGGCAATGGCAAGCAGGGCCTCGGCAGCCTTTTCGGCATCTGCCAGGCGGTTAAAATAACCAAAAGAGAAACGCACCGTCCCCTGCGGAAAAGAGCCAATAGTCTGATGGGCAAGGGGGGCACAATGAAGCCCTGCCCTTACGGCGACCCCGAATTCGCGATCAAGCCGCCTTGCCACTTCCGAGGGTGCCAGACCCTCAATATTCAAAGAAACGATGGCCGAAGCCTTCACCCGATCTTGCGGGCCATAAATTTTTAGCCCGGGGCATTCTTTTATTCTGTCCAGAAATATGTCTGCAAGGGCGGTTTCATGACGATGAATCTTCGTAAGGCCAATTTTTTCGATAAAATCGATGCCTGCAGCCAGCCCTGCGATCCCTGGCAGGTTAGGGGTCCCGCATTCGAAACGGTCCGGCAAAAAGGGAGGTTGCTCCAGAAATTCAGACCTGCTCCCTGTGCCCCCAAATTTGAGAGGACGAAGCTTTTCTTCCAACCCCGGCCTCAGGTAAAGGACTCCCACTCCTGGCGGCCCAAAAAGACCCTTGTGCCCGGAGAAGGCCAGAAAGTCTATTGGAAGATGCCCTACATCGAGAGGAAGATGCCCTACCGCCTGAGCACCATCGAGGAGAAGTAAAGTTTCCCCCTTCAAAGCCAGGATTTCATGAAGGGGTTGTATGGTTCCGGTAACATTTGAGACCAGGTTAACGCATAATAATTGGGCGGGTTTCTCTCGGAGGATCTTTTCGCATCTTTCAAGGTCTAAAAAGCCTTCTTCATCACAGGGAAGATAAATGACTTCCAGCTTTCTTTCTTTTTTGAGATGCCCGAGCACTCGGGCCACGGAGTTGTGTTCCATGGAAGTGGCAAGGACCCGATCCCCTTCCTTTAACAATCCTTGGAGGACAAGATTTAAAGATTCGGTAGCCCCTGAAGTGAATATGATAGAGCTGGAATCTTCCGCCCCGATAAAAGAAGCCACCTTTTCGCGGGCCTCAAAAAGGATGCGGCTGGCTTCAAGGGCCCCTTTGTGCGCCGAACGCCCCGGACTTCCGGGAATGTTTTTGAGGGTTGAGGCTATTGCCTCGACCACCTCGACTGGTTTCGGAAATGACGTGGCAGCCTGATCAAGATATATCACGGCTTGAATACCCGCGAAGATAAGACTGTCTCTACGATGTCATACATGTTGGATATTTTTCCCACGGCCAATTTTTCTTTGACACGATAATAGTCAAGACAAGTCCCGCAAACCAGAATTTCTATCCCTTCTCTTTCAAGATTCTTGAGGTCTTCAAGGACTTCTGAATCTTCAAGGGCAAGAAAAACGCCTTCATTATAGCAAACAATCCGGGAGGGTCTTTCCCGTGCCTCAAGTAAGGTCTTCAAAAAGGCCTTCAAAAGAAGGGTGGAAAGGGTGGGATCCCCCTGCCCCATTCCTTTAGAGGAAAGGACCACACAGCTGGGATAAGCTGGAGTCTCCCCACAACTTATAGGGACTTCGCTGGTAGCCCTTTCCCCTTTGGTGATGACGATTTTCCAGGCTCCGTCGAGTTTTTCTACTTCAATAGAATGGCCCTGGGCTTCTGCAAAACGTGAGACATTTTGTACTGCCGCCTCATTGTCCACCAGGACGCAAAGTCTTTCCCCGCTTTTTAACTCTTCAAGGGCATTTTTGGTATTTATGACAGGCTGGGGACACGGAAGCCCTCGACAGTCAATTTCTTTCATTGGAGGCCCCTCTCAAAGTATTTGTCTTTTCAATTAGAACGGAAGCAGAAGGGAGTCAACAGGAAGGGAATTACCCTTCCTGTTTTAGCTTACCCCTTTTTCCCGGAGGAAAGGTCCATACTTTTTGTCCGTAACGCAGATGTGGTTTGAGAGCCAGCTTTTCAGGAATGCCAGGAGATCGTAAGCCACCCCGGCCTCCCCGGCTTCTACCCTTTTTTTATAGGAGAGGACCTTTTCTACCAGTTTCTGGTGGATCTTTTTGTGTATTTCTCCATCTGGATAACCATATTTATCAAAAAGCTCCTCTTCGGTGCGAAAATGTGTGGCCGTATAGTCGATGAGACCGGCCAGCAAGCGTTCCAGGTCGACCTTGGAGGCCCCTTCCCGCAGGCGATGATAGAACTCGTTTACCATACCCACCAGGCGTCGATGTTGTTCGTCAATGGTGCGGATACCGATCTCAAAGGCCGGCCCCCAGCGAATGATATCTTCAGCAGGCCCCTCCTTTACTTCGGTGAGAGCAGCTCCCTTGAGAGCCAGCCACTGGTTGAAGAGATCCAGTAGTTGATGGAAAAGGGGTTCTATGGAAGCCTGATAATACCGGAGCATTTCCTGACGATTTTCTTTCTCAAGGATGATTCTTTCCAGTTCTTTTACGGAATGGTGTAATTTTTCGTGAACAGGTATCAGGGCCTGCAAAATCCTTTCTTCCTCGGGCGTTTCTGCTTTATAACGATCCAGAAATTTACCAAGGGCACAACGGTGAGGATCAGTTTCTACTTCAGGTGGGTGGAAGGTGATAATGGCGTTGAAAATGTTATCCCGCCAACGCAGGTGAGAAAAGAGGATCAGCTTCAACTGAATTTCCACAGGCAGCTCTTCTAGCAATTTCTTCTCTAATTCCGTATTTACCTGAACCAGAGATAAAAGAACCGCTTCTTCGTTTACGATTCCGCTTATACAGTGATCGATAACATCAAGGTTTTCTCTGATTTGGTTGAAGCTGTTGGTATGCTCAAGGAGTTTTTCGGCATGTTCGTTCACCTGCACGATGGTATCCACGGCCCGGTGAATGTTATTGTTTAGATCAGCGATAGTAACAGTCTGTTCTTCGCTGGCGCTGGCAATGGTGCTGGCAAGATCATTGACCTCTACTACGGTGGAGGCGATGGATTCGACCCCTTCTACGGCCTTTTCCATGTCTCTCTGAATGGTAGAAATGATTTTGGAGATCTTTTCCGTGGCCTTAGCAGTTTGACGGGAGAGTTCTTTCACTTCGTTAGCTACCACCGCAAAGCCTTTTCCGGCCTCTCCGGCACGGGCGGCTTCGATGGTGGCGTTTAGAGCCAGCAGATTGGTCTGTTCGGCAATGTCGTTGATGAGATCTGTTACTTCTCCTATTTCCTTGGAACTTTCTGCCAGCTGTTTGATAGTTTCTTTGGCGAAAGAAACATATTCGCTGGCTTCTGAAGCTTTGGCCGCGGTGGTCTGAATACTTTGGGCAATCTCCTGGGCTGCGGTATTCAAATCGTTCATGGCGTTAGAAATCACCTCAATGTCTTCGGTTGCCTGTCTGGAAGAAGACTTGAGTTCCTGGGCCATGCGTTCCGTATCGTAACTGTGATGTCTTATTTTTTCTCCAGAGCTTTCCACAAAGTGGACTGCTTCCGAGAGAATACGGTTTTGAGCCCCCAGGGTAAAAAATTGCCCGGAAATGTAGCCGATGACCGCATTAACCGCGGTGATAATTTCGCGGAGTTCAAGGAGCCCTTTCTGCGGCAAAGAGCGTTCAAAACGGCCTTTTTTGATCTCGTTTAAAAGGCCGGTAATCTGGTCGATAGGTGCCAGAAGGTGTTTTTTGGTTAGATAAAGAGAGAAAACAAAGACTGCGAGCCCCACAGCAAGCAGCGCGGAGATAAAGATCTTAAAACTTTTTTGCTTTGCGAGAGAGAGATTTTCGAGACTTTTGGTAAGACTGTTGGCCTGCGAAAGAAGATCCAGGTTGTTACGGCTGATGTAAGAGAGTGCTTCTGATAAATCTTCTTCCGGGTTGGCCTTAGCCACAGCAGAGGCATAAGATCTAAATTTTTGCCACTTCTCAAGTAGTCTTTCATATTCTCGACGGGCCTCTGAAGCTTTAAGGGTGGCCCGGTCAAGTTCAGACATTATCTGGTCATAGAGGGAAATGGTCTCCTTCAAACTCTTTTGCCAGGACGGCTCTTTAGTGCTGGCAAAAAGCAGGGCCTCTTTGCTTATTTTCTGCGAGAGCATGCGGAGCTTTCCGCTAATGTTGATGTAGTAGCCGTCAAGGCGTTGCTTGTTAAGGAGGTGAAAACTTGCCAGAGCCCCCAGGGCGAGCACCAGAAAGACCAGAAGGACCATCCCGGGCACGAAAAACTTGACCGCGTAAAATCGACGCATGGAAAGACCTCCCGCACAATATTCTCTTTCCAAAACTATCGGCGCAAGAGAAGAAAGTTTTAAAAGGCGACAATAATGGGGGCCTTTCAGGCCCCCACCACATTAGGTTTCAAGACAGGCTTTAAGATCTTCTTCGGGAGTAGAAATGGGGTGGATATTATATCTTTCCGCCAGGAACTTAAGGACATTTTCGGAAAGAAAGGCCGGCAGGCTGGGCCCTAGATAAATGTTTTTGATCCCCAGATAAAGAAGGGTAAGGAGGATAGCAACGGCTTTCTGCTCGTACCAGGAAACAATAAGAGAAAGCGGTAACTGATTAACATCCGTGTCAAAGGCCTTGGCCAGCGCCAGGGCGACCTGAATGGCAGAGTAGGCGTCATTACATTGACCCATATCTAGCAACCGCGGAAGATCTCCAATGGTGCCGAGATCTTTGTCAAAAAAGCGGAATTTGCCGCAACCCAGAGTAAGGACAATAGTATCTTTAGGGGTCAGCTCTACGAAACGGGTATAGTAATTTCGGCCGGGTTTGGCGCCGTCACACCCCCCTACCAGGAAAAAGTGCCTGATAGCACCGCTTTTAACCCCTTCGATAATCTTGTCTGCTACCGAAAGCACGGTCTCGTGGGCAAAACCGGTGAATACATAACGCCCGTTAGTGTCCTCCTTGAAACCTTCAAGCTTTTTGGCCAGCGCTATTACCTCGCTGAAATCTTCTCCTCTGAGGTGTTTTACACCGGGGAACCCTACCGGCCCCAGGGTAAAAACTCGATCTTTGTAAGTATCCTTGGGTGGCATAAGGCAATTGGTGGTCATTACGATTGGTCCAGGAAAATTGGGGAATTCTTTTTGCTGATTTTGCCAGGCCGTACCGTAATGGCCATAAAAATGAGGGAATTTTTTAAGCTCCGGGTATCCGTGGGCCGGAAGCATCTCTCCGTGGGTGTAAACATATATTCCTTCGTTTTCCGTCTGCTTGAGAAGTTCGTAAAGGTCCTTGAGGTCATGGCCAGAAACCAGGATGGCTTTGCCGGCTTTGGCTCCAAGAGGCACTTTAGTGGGCCTGGGGGCTCCAAAGGCACTGTGATTGGCTTTATCGAGGAGTTCCATGGTTCGAAGATTGGTTTTTCCCAGCTCGAGCACCATGTTTACCCATTCCTCAAGGCTCAGATCGTTTTCTTCCAGGGTGGCCAGGGCCCGGTGCATGAATTCGTAAACATAAGGATCTTCTTGACCTAACTTGGCGGCATGATAAGCGTAGGCCGCAATACCTTTGAGCCCGTAAATGGTGGTTAGCTTGAGAGAGAAGATGTCCGGATCCCTAGCGGTCTCTGGACGGGGTTCAATTTCTTCGGCCTTTTTAAGCAGGGCCTCCGTGTCTTGAGGGGGATCAAAACTTGCAGAGCCTCCTTCAGGTGGCTGCCCACCTTTTTCTGCTACCCTTCTTTTAAGGGCTTCCCGTTTCTCTACCGTCTGAAAGATGTATTCTTTAATGCGCTCAGGGTCAAAATTGACATTGGTAAGGGTAGAAAAAAGCGCTTCACAGGTGAAGACATTCACGTCCCGCTCTTCAATTCCAACCTTTCGGGCTGCCTGGGCCACTTTGGCTAACCCCTGAAGGGCATAGATCAGAAGATCCTGGAGCACATCCGTTTCGTGGGTCTTACCGCAAACCCCAATTTTAGTGCAGGCTACCCCTTTGGCGGTTTGTTCACACTGGTTACAAAACATAGAAAAAACACCTCCTTAAGATTTATATTTTTGACCTGCATGAAAAGATAAGACCAAAATCCTTGGGAGGAATTGATCCAGATCAAATTAATAGGATTTTTTAGCGGGCAAAAAGCCGCTTTAGGCTTCCGCCGGGGTAGCGTAAGGCCCAAAGCCCGGCTTTTCTGGCTCCCAGGACATCGTCTTCCAGATTGTCCCCCACCATCAGGGCCTGTGAGGGTTTGACCTTCATTTTCTGGCAGGCCAGTTCGAAGATGGCCGGGTCGGGTTTGGCAAGCCCGATTTCGCAGGAAATGAACATATCTTCGAAAAAAGAAGCAAGCTTAAGGGCGGAAAGCAGACGCCGCAGGCGTTCGTCCCAGTTGGATATTACCGCCAAACGGAGCCTCTTCTGTTTTAGAAAAGAGAGGGTCTCTTCCGTTTCCGGTGAGAGTCTGAAGAATTCTTTCCGGGCAAAACACTCGTAGCAAAAACGAAAGGCCGCCTCAGGGTCTTTAAGGGTGCCGAAAGAGGCCATGGTTTCCAGAAAGACCTCCCGCCATCCCTGAAAACAGCTCTCAGGGGTTGTTTCCCAGCTTTTCCTTCGGGCCTGGTAAATTTTATAAAAGCGGTCTTTAATGGCTTCCGGGGCCGCTTTGAGACCGAACTTTTCCGCCACCAGGGCGTAAATATGCCCCACCGAGGGATAGATAGTGAAAAGTGTTCCTTCGGCATCGAAAAAGACCACTTTAATCTGCGAAAAGATTTCTTCAGGAAGCATGGCCCTCCAAAGGTGTAAGCGGTGGCAGGTGAGATCTCAGGTTCTGGTAAAATTCTTTGGGAGAGAGTTCCTCAAAGTAGTCTTTTTCAATGAGGTAGCGTCTGACCTCCACACAGAGGTGACACTTGCCGGCAAAACGCTCATCCGTTTGAAACCCATAATTTTTACAGGCAAACTCGTAAAGTCCGTAAGGCCCTTTTTCAACAAGGATTTTTATCAGGGGGAGCTTGCGATAGTCAAAATTTTGGACAAAAGAGGGTAGATCATCGAAGCGGCCCAGGCTCAACCCTCCACAGAAGAGGGGGATATAGTTTCCGTAGAGATCGAAGTGGGCATGGCGGGAGGAAAGTATTTCGCGGGCACAATTCTCTCCGGAAAAAGCCTGCGCTTTGAAGCGCCTTGGCGCTAAAAACCCAAGTTCCGGGCCTGCCCGGCCACCGGAGATGAGGGCGTAGCCTTCCCAGAAAATCTTTCCGGCCTGCTTAAGCCCGAATTTTTTTATCCAGCCCTTTAAGGGCACTGGTCTTTCTTCTCCGAACTGGGCAATGAGGGGGATAAACTGTGACATATAAACGATAGTGCTCCCCGGGCCAAAAATTTCCCGGGCGGCTTTGATGGCTGCCAGGCTCCGTTTGAGAGGGATGGTCTCCGCGTGAAAAGGGCTTACCGAAATGAGGATGCTATAGAGCCCGGCCTCTTTTAAAAGGCGAAATTTCTCAAGGCCGGTTTCGACATCCCGACACCAGCCGGCGTTGGTCTCCACGTATTCAATGGGCAAGGCCAGCTCACGGCATTTTTCTACCCCAAAAAGCAAAAGGTCAAAGTTCAAAAAGGCCTCACCCCCTGCAAGATGGAGGCCCCTCGGATAAACCCAGGTTTTTTTAATACCCAGGAGGAGTTTTTCCAGTTGTTCTCGCTCCATCCAGCCCTGCCAGCGCGGCCCGCAGGCATAGACACAATGCCTGCAACCACACTGACAACGATAGGAAAGCATGATGCCACAGGAATCAATGGGGTGGAGTTTCATTTTTTGATCCGCTCAATAATCCTGCTGGTGGAAATATCGACTTCAAAAGGGACCCTTACCACGCGCCCCCCATAGCTTTTTACAAAAGGGGCACCGACAATCTTCTCTTCCGGCCAGTCTGCTCCTTTGACGAGCACTTCGGGCCTGATGGCCCGAATCAGCCTCTCCGGGGTGTCTTCTTCGAAAATGGTTACAAAGTCCACCACCGAAAGGCCTGCCAGCACCTGCGCCCTCAAATTCTCAGGATTAACGGGTCTGGCAGGGCCTTTAATCCTTCTTACGGAACGATCAGAGTTCAATCCCACTACCAGAAGGTCCCCTTCTTTACGAGCGGCCTGAAGATACTTCACGTGTCCGGCATGTAAAATGTCAAAACAGCCATTGGTAAAGACTATCCGCTCACCTGCCTCTCTGGCAGCTTGAAGGAGAGGTAAAAGCTCTTCAAGCGGAAGGATCTTCTGCTCTGGGGGCAAAGGTGGACTCTTACGGGTGGTTATGAAAAGTCTTTTGGCCCTTTGGAGACGCTTAAGGTCGAGTTCCACCGTGAAAATTCCTTCCTCTGCTGTCAGAAAGACCTCCTCCCCCCAGGGATCAAAGATTATACTGTTTCCCCCAAGCTTTATACCGGCGACCTCTCCTGAGGCGTTTACCCCCACCACGAAGACCTGGTTTTCAATGGCTCTGGCCTTAAGTAGGGCTTTAAAATGCGGGGTCCTTTCTTCTGGCCAGGCCGCCAGGACGAAAATTGCCTTTGCTCCCCTTGTGGCCAGAAATTTGGTTATTTCAGGAAAACGCAGGTCAAAACAAACCAAGGCCCCAAGAAAAATTTCCCCCAGGGGAAAGGGATATTTTTGTTCTCCCGGCAAAAAGCCCTTTTCCGCATCAAATCCCGGGAAAAGATTGATTTTTTGGGCTACTTCGTGTTTTTTCCCTTTTTGAAAGAGCCAGACGGCGCTTTTTCTCTCCCGGGAAGCCCCTCCCACCAGAAGGGGTGGCAGCTTCTGGGAGGCTTTTTCAAGCTGAGGAAAAGCCTGCTTCAAAAAGTCAAAATTTAAGGCCTCTTCAAAACCGCTAATTCCCAACTCCGGGGCCACCACCAGATCAACTCCTGAGGCCCTCTGGTAAAGAGAAAGCAATCTCTGGAAAGTTTTTTCGGCTTCGGAAAAAAATGGATATTGGAGGATGGCGATTTTCATGAGGCCAATTTTATTCTGCCCGCGCGATCACTGCTACCCGAACCTCTTCAGCCCCGGCCTTTAAGAGAACTCTGGCGCATTCTTTTAAAGTGGCTCCGGTGGTGAAAATATCGTCAAAAAGGAGAATTTTCTTTCCCCTGATAAAAGAAGCGTTTTGGGCCCGAAAGGCCCCTCTAACATTTTTAAGCCTTTCCCGGTAAGTGAGTGTTACCTGGGGTTTGGTATGCCTCTCGCGGATCAGAAGTTCCTTCACCTTTTGGGCACCAAAGATTTGGGTGGCCAGAAGCTGGCTTTGATTAAAACCCCGTTTCAGAAGACGACGCCGGTGTAAGGGGACCGGACATACCCAGAGATCCGGCGATAACTGGAAGGGCAAAGCTCTCTTCCAGAGCTTGCTAATTTCGCGGACAAGATGGATCTTGTTTCTATACTTTAAGTCTTGAAGGGCCTTATTTAGGGGAGGGCTGTAGATAAAAGGGGCAAGAGTCTCCACGAAAGGCGGGGGATCGAGGCGACATGCAGGGCAGAGATCTTCCTGAAAGGGGAGAGCACATCGCGGGCAAGGGGCCTGATTCATTAAAAGCCTGCTTTTACAGCGAGAGCAGAGGAGATATTCCTCGTTCTCTAGAAGCCTTCCGCAGGAAAAACAGTATCGAGGGCAGAGAAAAGACTCAACTTTTTTAAGAAAGCTCTTCCAGCTTAAGGACTTTTCCCGCGCCGATTTCCAGAAAGCCATCTTGAAATATATCGGCAAAAGCCTGAAGGGCTTTTTCTCCCGTGCAGTGAGAAGGAGCTGCCAGCTGAACACCTTCTTCTCGAAGGGCGCAAGCAAGAGAGAGGGCCTTTTTGTGGCTTGTCCGGAGGAGATGGAACCCTCCCAGTACAAGAAAAGGGCTTTGGCCAAAAATTCTTTTTGTTTCTTTTACCATTTCAAGGATGCCAGGGTGGGCACAACCGGTAAGGAGAGCCAGCTGTCTCTTTATTTTGATTATCAGGCCGGCTTCGGGGACCGGCCCCGCCAAAGGACCGGTGGAGAAAATATCAGGGGCAATTTCTTGAGGGCGATCTATTATTACCGGCTCCCCCCTGAGGCGCTTTATTTCTACCATGAAACCCGAAGAAAAACCAGAATGTAAAAACACCCTGGGAGTTTGAAGGAGTGGGAGCATTCCTAGAAGCCCCCCTGTGTGATCCCAGTGAAAATGTGAAAGGAAAATGCTATGAATTTTTTCTAAAGATATGTTAAACAGGGAGAAATTATCCAAAAGAGCCTTGGTTTCGGAGCCGGTATCAAATAAAATCCCAGGGGGTTCAAGAAAAGCACTAAAACCCCAGCCAGAGACAAACCCGGGCCTAAAAGAACGATTATCGAATACGATGCAGATTTTCATCTCTTCTTATATAACAGGGGGCAAAAATGTTTGGGAAGCTAAAATACGGGCTTTTAATAAGCCTCGTTCTTAATTTCTTGATAATTTTTCCTTCCTGGGCCCGCAAATACGATTCTCCACACGAATTGGTGGACAAAGCCACCATCACCATGAGGCGATTTCTTCAAGATGAACAGATGAGCTGGTTACGGAAGCACTTGAAAGAAGCCAAGGGTGTCATAATTATTCCCCAGCTCATTAAGGGGGCCTTTTTTATCGGGGGATCTGGCGGGAGCGGGGTCTTACTGGCGCGATATCCTGGCAACAACTGGTCTTATCCAGCCTTTTACACCCTGGGCTCGGTCTCCATCGGCCTCCAATTTGGGGGAGAGGTCTCAGAAATAGTGCTTCTTATCATGACCCAGAAGGGAATTGACGCCTTCCTTTCTACGGCGGTCAAGCTCGGGGGAGATCTAAGTGTAGCTGCAGGTCCTGTAGGGATGGGGGCCAAGGCCCAGCTGGTTGACGTTTTGGCTTTCGGGCGTTCCAAAGGGGCCTTTATCGGCATAAGCCTTGAAGGGGCGGTTATTAAACCCCGCGATTCCTGGAATCGAATTTATTACGGGAAGCCTGTACGCCCTGTGGACATCATCTACGGCCGCCTGGTTAAAAATCCTCATGCCGACCCCTTACGTTCTCTTCTCAAAAACTACTGTAAATGATTTTGCCCAAAAATGCGTCGGATCAAGGTAAAAACCAAGCAGCCGTATGAAATCCTTATCGAAGGGGGGCTTCTTACCGAAGTCCCGCAAGATCTTAAAAAGCTTTCGCTGGGGCATCGGTATGCCATCATCTCCGACAGCAACGTAGCAGAGCTTCTGGGAGAAGATTTAAAGCGGCTTCTGGGAGAAAAAGGTCTTTCAAGTGAACTTTTCGTCTTCCCGGCGGGAGAGGTCTCAAAAAACATGGATACCGTTGTATCTTTAGCCCGACAAATGGTAAGGGCTGGATTTGACCGTAAAAGCGCCCTTATTGCCCTTGGAGGGGGGGTAACGGGAGATATCGCCGGTTTTCTAGCATCCATTTACTTGCGGGGGATTCCGTATGTCCAGATCCCTACCAGCCTCCTGGCCCAGGTGGACAGTTCCGTAGGGGGAAAGACCGGAGTTGATCTCCCGGAAGGAAAGAACCTCCTCGGGACTTTTTATCAGCCCTCGCGAGTCTATATAGATTACGGAGTTCTTACGACCCTTCCTTTAGAACATTTAAAAAACGGTCTGGCGGAGGTAGTTAAATACGGTTGCATTGCAAGCCCGGAGCTTTTTACTTTTCTCGAAGAAAATTCCTCACGTCTTCTCCTTTATGATGCGGAGTCGTTGGAGCACATCATTTTTGAAAGCTGCCGCATAAAGGCCGATATAGTCTCGCGTGATGAGCTAGAAGGTGGGCTGCGGCGCGTGCTCAATTTCGGGCACACCATTGGCCATGCTATTGAAGCCGCTACCGGCTATGAGATGCTTCACGGCTTTTGTGTTGGTATCGGGATGGTTGCAGCGGCAAAAATTTCTGAAGAACTCGAAATAGCCCGGGAAAGCCTCAGCCCACGTCTGGAAAGGCTACTTAAGGCCTTTGACCTGCCGACTACTCTTCCCCAGGGGATCAAAGTTCCAGAAATTATGCAATTTTTGCGGACAGATAAAAAAGTCTGGAAGGGGCGCCTTACTTTTGTGCTTCTTAAGCGTTTTGGAGAGCCCGTCTTTTACGAGGAACCTCTTCAAGAAATTGTCGAAAGGGTCCTGCAGGGTCTTCTTGTCGCCAGAACGGCTTAAACTTTTTCTCCAGAATACAAATTGAGAGGAATTATATTTTGTCATGTAAGAAGTTATTGGGAAGTAAGAAGGGCTTTGAAGGTAAAAAATGGAAGGACGAATAGTTATCAAAAGTATCAGGAGCCTTAACTCTCTGGCGAAGGAATTACAGCGGATTTACTTGGAGGCTTACCGTGAGGACTATCTTTATGCCTACCGTGATCCGGCCCGGGTCAAACGTTACCTTAAATGGCTCATAAAACATGCCGATGGCGGTTTTTTTGTGGCCTTTGATGGCAAACGTCCGGTGGGTTTTATCGTGGTTCAACCTGATTGTCGCTTCCAGGGAGAACAGATCCCCGAGATTCACGAGCTGGTAGTAGATCCTGCTTACCAGGGGCGAGGAATAGGAAAGCTTCTTATGGAAACGGCTCTCAATCATTTAAAGGAAAAGGGCTTTACCAAAGTGGCCCTCTGGGTGGGTGAGAAAAACGAAGATGCCCGGCGTTTTTATGAGCGTTTAGGGTTCAAGGTAACTTCCCGCCAGGGAGCATGGCTCAGGATGGAAAAAGACCTTTATCCTTCTTCCGCGAAAATATCCAGCAGGGTATCCAAAACGGAGAAGGCTTCTACCACATCTGAGAGCTCTATTTCTTCTTCCGGGGTATGACACTTGGCCAGATCACCGGGGCCAAAGACCACGGGCTCTACCCCGGCGGCAAAGAGGTGGGCAGCGTCGGTCCAGCTCGGCATGCCGGAAAGTTCGGGTTCTTCCCCCAGGGCCTTTTGATAGGCCTGGCACATCTTTTGAACAAGAGGTGATTCCGCCGGAATGGCAAAAGGCTCCGAAATGTCTTTCACCACGTAATGAACATAAGGGATTTCATCAAGCACGCTTTTGATTTCCTCGATGACTTCCTGGGTGTCTTGCCCCGGTAAAATTCGGAAATCTATTTCCAAAATACAAAGATCCGGGACACGGAGTTCCCCATCGCCTCCGCTAAACCTTTCTACGTTGAGACCTCCTGGACCTACCAGAGGATGTTCAGAATAAAGGAAGGAGAGTCTTTTCAGTTTGGAAACCAGCTCGATCGCCCTCTCAATAGCATTATCTCCCTGAGGGATACAACTTCCGTGGGCGGCTTTCCCTCTGACCCGGATCTCAAATTCTACCGATCCCCCTTCAGCAATAGCGATTTTGAGATCCGTAGGTTCCAGAACTACCGCATAAGGGGGCAGCTTCTCTCTGGCCAGGAGAGCCGAGCCCTGACCTTCGCGTTCTTCATCTACGACAAAGGCAAAGGTGGCCGGGATGGCTTTTCCTCGCCGGAGACGTTCCTCAAGAAGCATGAGCATAATGGCAACCCCGGCTTTGGCATCGCAAACTCCAAGCCCTTCAAGAAGATCGTTCTTTATCCGGGGGGGAAAGATCCCCAGCCAGGGGGGAACCGTGTCAACATGGGTGGTGATGAGGAGTTTGTGTTTGGGATCTTCATTTATGATGAGATTATAAAATCGGTCCGGGATCCTTTGTTTGCGTAAAGGGAGCCCGGTTTGGGCCAGCCGTCCGGTAAGATACTCCAGAATAGCCCTTTCTTCTCCGCTGGGGCTAGGGATAGAAGCCAGGGTAAAAATAAGCTCTTTGAAACGGTTTTTAAGATCGTTCATGGAAGGCAGTAAAAACCAGGGTGGCCAGCTTGTCAAATGGTCTGGTAGAGGTTAAATTTTTGGTGTGCGCGCCCGTAGCTCAACCGGATAGAGCGTTGGACTACGAATCCAGAGGCTGGAGGTTCGAGTCCTCCCGGGCGCACCAATATCAAGCCTTTCAGCCCTCCCGAAATCAGGTGTCCATATAGGTGTCTAAAGTTTCCCTTCCTGTTCTGTTAACTGAGTAAGGGTTATCGGATTTGCTCAATTTTTGCCGGCCGGGATAAAAAGGGTCCCGGTCGGTCGGCCGAACACTTATGGACACCACCGGACACCATTTGGACACCGGGAGGGAAGAATGACTCTTAAAAAGGAATGCCCCG
>Ga0256833_1001772_pt1 | contig 15541 bp, 13 predicted proteins | sample 356284metaG_FD_190535 | JGI IMG/M metagenome (GOLD analysis project Ga0256833, IMG submission 190535) | Hydrothermal vent microbial communities from Mid Atlantic Ridge, Atlantic Ocean - 356-284 | ecosystem: Environmental > Aquatic > Marine > Hydrothermal vents | place: Atlantic Ocean: Mid...
CTATCTCCTGTGGCAGTTCCTCTTCGTAAAGGCAGGAATAATAGGAATAATCCTCGCATTGCTTCTGGTTATTGCAAACCACATGATAAGCACGAGCCAGAAGAGACACTGGCAGAAGTTGAATGAAAAAGCCCGAAGGATAGCGAGGCAGTTATCCATCCCCCTATCAGGATACTTTCCGCCCGTAAGGGTAATGAAGCCATCGGAAATCGAGCAGGAACTCGGTATTTCCAAGAGCGATGCCAGGAGAATCGTAAATTACCCATATTCTCCTCCTGCCTGCACTCGTGGAGTACTTCTCCGATAACGCCATCGCTTTCGTCATATCCCACGAACTGGGACATATACTCCTCGGACACCTGCACGAGCAATGGAAAAAGCAGGAGCAGAAGGACTTCTGGGGAACTCTGGGAATGGCCGCAGGAGCCATACTGGGAGGCCTTCTGGGTGGATGGAAGGGGGCCCTGATTGGCAGTGGAGTGGGTGCTGTAGGCGGCTCGGAAGTGGTGGGAGGTCTGTTCGTAGCAAAATACTCCAGAGAGCAGGAAAGGGAAGCTGACGCATTCGGGGTCCTCTACATGGAGCAGGCGGGCTTCGACCCATCAGGAGCAGTAGAAACCATGCGAGTATTTCAGAGTATGGAAGGTCCGGTATCGTGGTTAGATAAATTGTGGGCTGATCATCCCCCCGCATCCGAAAGGACAGCTTTCATCTACCGGGTATTGAAAAACAGGGAGGAGTACTGGAGCAGGCTCATCTCCAGACTGAATTAGACAGAACATCTCCCACCAGGTATGTGGAACCGGTTATCAGGATGACCTCCGCTTCCTCATTGAGAGCTGTACGCAAAGCTTCAATGGGGTCCTCCACCGAAACACATCTGGAAAACTGGCGGCATAGTTCTCCCGGAGGCAGGGAGCGGGGGGAGGAACTGCGGGTCGCGATAATCCTCCATCCTGAAAAGATTTCAGAAAGACCAGCCAGGGACTTATCCCGCACCATGGAGAGAACCACCGCGTAACGGGTAGTCGGAAAGATTTCCCCTATGGTTCGAACCACGCTCCGAAGAGAAAGGATATTGTGGGCCACATCGAAAACGAGAAACTTACCCCCATAGCGAATCACCTGAAACCTGCCAGGCACCGAGAGTCCATCGAATATGTCTTCTTTCCAGTCTATCCCATAGCTCTCCAGCGCCGCCAGGGAAAGGGATGCATTGTATGCCTGAAAACGCCCCACAGCGGGGGTTCTCAGACTCCTGCCCCCATAGATAAAACGGGTCCCATCCAGGGAGATTCCCTCCACCCTTTCGGGAGAAACGATCCGCAGAGAGGCACCCCTGCTGTGGGCCATGCTCTTTATCACCTCCATGGCCTCTTCATCCTGCGGCACGGATAGAACACGGGAGCCCTCCCTTATTACATAGGCCTTTTCCAGAGCAATTTTCCCCAGCGTATTCCCGAGGATATGGGTGTGGTCATAATCTATGCGGGTTATGAGGGTGGTGGTGTGGGGAAATACATTGGTGGCATCCAGCCTTCCACCGAGGCCCGCTTCGAACACAGCAAAGTCCACCCCCTTTTCGTAAAAGTAGAGGATGGCCATAGCGGTCAGGGTCTCGAAGTATGTGCGGTAGGATTTGCGGGGCTTCTCCATCTTCTCATATATGCGGAAGAAATACCTTTCGAATTCCTCCCCGCTTATGGGTCTCAAGTTCAGCATGATCCTCTCCCTCACATCCACTAAATGGGGGGAGGTGAATGTCCCCACCCGAAAGCCAAGCCCTAAAAGGGCATGGGAAAGATGATATGCGGTGGAGCCCTTTCCCTTCGTTCCCACTATATGGACAACCCTCCCCAGCTTCTCATGGGGAGAGCCAAGGCCACGGAGGAATTCCATGAACCTGTCCAGGTCCCTCGGAGCAGTACCGATTCGCTCATAGTTGATAAAAGAATTGAGTATCTCCAGAGCCCTGCGCACGCCTGAAAGGTTAATGGAAAAGGCCTGCCCATAAAGCTGTAAAATTTTCAAACCGGCAGTTTCGGGGTGTAGCGCAGTTGGGAGCGCGCCGCGTTCGGGACGCGGAGGTCCGGGGTTCAAGTCCCCGCACCCCGATTCAATAGGCGGGACGCCCGGATCGATAATGGAAGAAACTGCAGAATCGGGGCGTAGTCCCGCCAGCGGCGGGACGCCTGGCTCGGGACCAGAAGTCCCGGGTTCAACAAAATATCGGGGCGTAGCGCAGTGGTAGCGCGCCTGGCTTGGGACCAGGAGGTCCCGGGTTCAAGTCCCGGCGCCCCGATGCTTTCATGGGCAAGTGGTATGTTTACATACTCAGGAGCCTTAAGGACGGCGGGTATTACATAGGCCACACCTCCGACTTAGAAAGGCGGCTTGAATACCACAATTCAGGAAAACAGCGCTCCACAAGGCACAGGACTCCATTCGAGCTTGTGTACTACGAGGAATTTACCTCCAGGAGTGAGGCAGTAAGGAGAGAAAAAGACCGATGTCCTTTTACCGGTCTGAAGAACGAATGCTGTTATGAGGAGTTCATCCATCCGGATATTCTACCAGGCTGTAAAATTTATCCGGTACGGAGTGCCCGTAGCTCAACAGGATAGAGCGCCGGTCTCCGGAACCGGAGGTTGGGGGTTCGACTCCCCCCGGGCACGCATTCACTCGAAGTAATCCACGGGGTTTACCGCCTTCCTCCCTATCCTCAACTCGAAGTGAAGGGGTCTGGTTCCGACCCTTCCTATGACCTGCCCCTTTGCAACCCTATCACCGCGCCCCACCAGTATTTCCGAGAGCTGGCTGTAAACGGTATAGTAGCCCCCTCCATCGATGATAACGATGTTTCCATACCCCTCCACCCAACCCACATAGACCACCTTTCCACTGCTTGCGGCCTTTACAGGGCTCCCATACGGGGCCCGTATATCCACCCCCTTGTTCTCTATAACGGTGCCGTACAGCCTGTCCCTTACCTTTCCAAAGGGGGTGACGATCTTTCCATCCACTGGCATGAGGATGCTTATGGGCCTCTTCGCCTTCTTGCCCCTGGAGAGGTTTTCGATTATGGAAAGGAGTCTTCTTCTGGATGCTTCCAGCTCCCGAAGGTAGTTGCGTTTTATCCTGCGATTGGCCCGAATCTTTCTGAGCAGTTCCTCCTTCCGGGTCCGGCTCTTCTTTAAATCGGCCATGGCATACTGGAGGTTTCTGCGGGTCTTCTGCAGGCGGGAAAGTCTGAGATGAAGAACCTTTTCCAGACGGGTAAGCTCCTCCTCCTTCTGCCGAAGCCGCTTCACCAGGGAGCGGTAATAACTCATGACGGATGCCAGGAGGACCTCCTTCTCATACGAATCGAAGAACGATCCCGTCTCCAGGAGGAGCTGCCATATATTTCTGGGGGGCATCCTGTACATGAGGACAGCCCCCCTGTTGAGCTTCTGCTTCATATCCTCAATTTCCCGACGGGTCCTATCGATTCGAGCCCTCAGTATGGAAATTTCATCCCGCAGGTCCCTCTCCTGACGCCTGAGAACCTCCACCTTCCTCCTGTAGAGGTCTATCTGCTCGTTCAAATAGGAAATCTCCTTAAGATAGCTCCTCTCCCGGCGGGAAAGCTCCTTGAGACTTTCCTCCACCTTCTTTATCTCGTCGTTTATGCGCTCCAGCTCCCTTCTGTAATCCTGAAGGCTCTCGAGCGCCAGGAGAAACAGAATCATTTCAATCCACCAGCTCTATGGCCATGGCAACGGAGCCACCACCTCCCAGGCAGAGGGCGGCCAGTCCCAGCCTTCCACCTGTCCTCCTGAGAGCATAGATGAGAGTGGTCAGGATTCTGGCACCACTTGCCCCTATGGGATGGCCCAGAGCTATGGCTCCTCCATGTATATTGAACTTATTCCAGTCCCACGGCATCTCCTTATGGTCAGCCAGAACCTGCGCGGCAAAGGCTTCGTTGATCTCTATCAGGTCGAACTGGTTTATGTCCTTTATTCCCAGCTGGTCCATCACCTTCCTGATGGCAATCGGAGGGGCGAAGAAGAGATCCTTTGGCTCTGTAAATCCGCTCGCATAGGCCAGTATCCGCGCCATCGGCTTCAGCCCCCTCTCCCGCGCATATTCCTCATCGGCAAGAACAAGGGCAGAAGCGCCATCGGAGAGGGGAGGGGCATTTCCGGCTGTAACGGTCCCATCCTTCTCGAATGCGGGCTTGAGGGCAGCCAGTTTCTCCGGGCTGGTATCCCTCCTGGGGGTCTCATCAGTATCCACGATTACGGTCCCCTTCCTGGTCTTTACCTCCACCGGAACGATTTCCTCCTTAAAATAACCCCTGTCTATGGCCTCTATGGCCTTGCGGTGGCTTTCGTATGCAAGCCAGTCCTGCTGTTCCCGTGTAATTCCGGCCTTGCGGGCAGTGTATTCGGCCAGATTGCCCATATGCACATCGTTGAAAGCACACCACAGCCCATCCTTTATCATGAGGTCTTCCATGGGCAGGGTCCCGTACTTAACCCCCTTCCTGACGAGGGCGGCGTGGGGGGCATTGGTCATGGATTCCTGTCCACCGGCCACAGCCACCTTCACATCCCCCACCCTTATGGCTCTGGTCATCTGCATAACCGCTTCCAGACCGGAACCGCAGACCTTATTTATAGTCTCGGCAGGTACCGATGCCGGTATTCCCCCCTTCAGGGCCGCCTGACGGGCTGGATTCTGCCCGCTCCCCCCCTGTATCACCTGCCCCATCATCACCTCTTCCACTTCTTCGGGGGAGATTCCTGCCCTCTTCACCGCTTCCCTTATCACTATGGCACCCAATTCGGGAGCCGTGAATGGGGCCAGATTGCCCAGAATTTTCCCTATGGGGGTCCGGACAGCACTGAGTATTACCGCGTTGGTCCTCTTCATGCTCAAACCTCCTCCTTAATGAGGACAGCGTCCTCCAGAACGGGAAATTCCTTTCTGTACTTCCTCAGTTCCTCCAGGTCCAGCTCCACCAGCAGATACCCCTCACCGCTTCCAACCCCGCCGATGGACTCCCCCTTCGGCGAATAAACTCCGCTGTTCCCGCCGAAGAGAATGTCCCCCTCCCTTCCATACCTGTTTATCCCCACCACATACATCTGATTCTCTATGGCTCTTGCCTTCAACAGGGCATTCCAGTGCTCTATCCGGGCATGGGGCCAGTGGGCCGGGACGAACAGTATCTCCGCTCCCCTGAGCATCAGTCTGCGCACCAGTTCGGGGAACCTTATATCGTAGCATATAATCACACCAATCTTTCCGAATTCGGTGGGAATGGCCTCGATTATATCTCCTGCGGTGAAAACTTCATCCAGGCTGCGGAAAAGGTGAATCTTCGTGTACTCTCCGATTAGATTGCCCTCCGGATCGAAGACGAAGGAGCGGTTGAAGAGCCTCTCCCCCTGCCTGAAGTAAATGGAACCGGCCACGAGATACGCCTTCATACTGCGGGCGAATTCGGAGAAAACCTTCACATCCGTATGGGGTTTTTCTTCCTTTAACCTGTAGCCTGTGGTCCACAGTTCGGGAAGGGCAATGATATCCACCGCCCCTTTGAATCTCTCGAGAAATCCAAAGACCCTCTCCACCTGCCTCTCCCGACCCGGAATGACATCCACCTGCGCAACGAGCAGTCTCATTATCCCAAAGTTTAAATCTATTCAGCCCATGAACCTGCGGAAGAAGTCCACTGCATTCCTCCAGAAGAACCTCTCCAGCAACTCCTCATCGAGGTGGCGGGAAAAGGCCCGGTATATCCGGGGAAAATCCACCACACTGCCCATCGATGGTATTTCGAGGGACTTTCCGAATCCAAAGAAATCGCTTCCCACAGCCATCGTGTCGGGAAAATCCCTGACTATAGAAGAGATTTCCCTCACAGCCCTCTCCATGGACACATCCCCAAGGAAGAGCTTCGCAAACGCAACCCCAACGATTCCATCTTTACTGGCTATCTCCTCAAGCATCCCGAGGGTGATATTTCGCTCGATATCGTTCATGTGCCTGAATCCCGTATGGGAGACCATCACACCCCCCTCGAAGACCGAAAGCACATCGAAGAAGGTCCTATCGCTGGCATGGGCGAGATCCACGACCATTCCCCTCCCGAGGGCCTCCTTTACGATTTCATAACCGAAATCCGTCAGTCCATAATCCCTGCTGGACTTCCAGGATGCGCAGAGCAGATTATCCCTGTTCCAGACAAGACCGAGCAGTCTGAGACCGAGCCTGTGAAGGGCCCCCAGATCGCTCGCATCCTCAAGACCGTATCCCCCCTCCAGACCGATTATAATGCTCCTTTCCCCCACCTCATCCCCCCGCAGGGCCACCCTCCATCCGTACTTATCGGCAATGTGGTAAATATTCTCCACAGAGCGGGCGGCGAACCTGAAGGGATCCTCCACGGCGGAGGATTCATAATATCCCCTGAAGGGGAATATGGCCATGACGAAGGATTCCAGCCCATAATCCGGATACCTGTGCAGAATACCATCATCCCCATGGCGATAGAAGTGATGAAGAAGGTCCTGATGAAGGTCGAGTATGCGCATGGCCGAAAGTGTAAACCCGCGGGACATATCCTCAAGATTGTGTAAGAAACTTTACTCTTTTAAGCAGATGGAGTTCACAGGGGGCATAGTTAAAGGCCGGCAGGGCTTTGAGCCAGCAGGAAAACAGAAAACAGGGATATAATCTCCTGCCTTCTGACCTGTCTGAAAACAGCCTCTATGGGATTGGTAGAATAGATGTGCTTGTGAGTTGAAGAGGGATACTTCAGAAAAGACCAGTAAAAGGAAGCATTATCGATAAGGGAGGATCCTCTTGCTCAAATCCATCAGCCTGTCCACAAACCTCTCCTCTTCAGCCTCTTTCCCGGGCAAATTCCTCCTTAAGGACATGAAAGGTCAGACCGGGGAAATATGGGCTGAATCACCTGTGAAAGACCACTGAGGCCCCCTTCTCACCAAGAGTTTTAATATCTGTGTCCATCCAGATACACGAAAGCCACGCTCTCATCCACGGGAGAAGTGTCTATGGCTTCTATGTATTGCCTCATATTCCTCTCGAACTCCTCTATTTCCTCATCCTTTGCTTTTATGCCAAGTTCCGAGAGAACTATCTTTTCAGTGCCACGGGCATAACCCATGGAAAGCAGAACTCTCAACAACTTCTCTCCTGCCTCTCCGTTCCTCTTCCATCTCCCTTAGCTTCCTCTCCCTCCCGCTCATCTTTCTCCTCCTCTCCCTGGCATCTCTGCTACCTCCCTCCACGCAATTTTTAAGTGTGTGTCCCTAAACCCGCATCCCACTTTATACTTTTGCCATGAAAGAGTACAAAAATTACATAGGTGGAAAATGGGTCGATTCCAGGAGCAACAGGACTTTTGAGAGCAGGAATCCCTCCAACTGGGACGAGGTAATAGGAATCTTCCCCGATTCCAATGAGGAAGATGTTCAGCACGCCGTAGAAGTGGCAAAGGAGGCCCAGAGGAAGTGGGCAAAGGTGCCCGCCCCCAAGAGGGGAGAAATCCTCAGGAGGGCAGGCGAAATACTCCTGGAGAGGAAAGAGGAAATCGCCCGCCTCATGTCCCGTGAGATTGGAAAGACCCTGGTGGAAGCGAGGGCAGATGTTCAGGAAGCCATAGACACCGCCTTCTATGCCGCACAGGAAACCCGAAGGCTCTTTTCGTATGTGACCCCCTCCGAGCTCCCCGATAAGTACGCCCTGAGCCTCAGGGTCCCCGTCGGAATAGCGGGGGTGATAACCGCATGGAACTTCCCGATAGCCGTACCCTCCTGGAAGATCTTCCCCGCCCTGGCGGCCGGAAACGCGGTCATCTTCAAACCCGCCCCCGACGGCTCCGCCACAGGGGCTGAACTGGCAAGGGTCCTGGAGGACGCGGGACTGCCCCCCGGCGTCTTCAACATCGTGTTTGGACTGGGAATAGCCGGAAGGGCAATAGTGGAGCATCCGGACATAAAGATAATCGCCTTTACGGGCGGAACGGAGACAGGCAAGCTTATATACCAGTCGGCCGCAAAGTATGTAAAGAAAGTATCTCTGGAGCTGGGAGGAAAGAATCCCCAGATCGTGATGCCCTCAGCTAACCTGGACCTGGCCGTGGACGGAGCCCTCTGGGGAGCATTCGGAACCAGCGGACAGCGCTGCACATCCACATCCAGGCTCATCCTCCACGAGGACATATACGATGAATTCATGGAGAAATTCAGGGCCCGACTTCCGGAGCTCATCATCGGAGACCCCCTGGATGAGAAGACCACCATGGGTCCCATAATCAACAAGCCCTCCCTGGAGAAGATAGAGCGCTATGTGAAGCTGGGAATAGAAGAAGGGGCAAGGCTCACTTATGGAGGAAAGCGCCTCTCGGAAGGAAAGTACGCAAAGGGCTGGTGGTTCGAGCCCACCATATTCGAGGATGTGAAACCCCACATGAAGATCTTCCAGGATGAAATCTTCGGTCCCGTCCTGTCCGTCATAAAGGTGAAGTCCTTCGACGAGGCCATAGAGGTGGCCAATGCCGTCAGATACGGGCTATCCTCCTCCATATACACCAACGATGTGAGAGAAGCATCCCTGGCAATGCAGCTTCTGGAAGCGGGAATAACCTATATAAATGCCCCGACCATCGGAGCCGAGAGCCATCTGCCGTTCGGAGGCGTCAAGGAGACAGGAAACGGATGGAGAGAAGGAGGCTGGACTGTATTCGACATATTCACCGAATGGAAGACCGTTTACATAGACTACTCCGGAAAACTCCAGAAGGCCCAGATAGACACCTGGAAAGACTTCGAATAGCCCTCGTGGGCCGCTTCTTCGCGGCCCCATTCCGATTACCCCGAAACGAACCTCTCTATCAACTTCGCCCCTATCAGATCCCCCCACACATTGACCGTCGTGCGCAGCATATCCAGGAACCTGTCTATGGATAGGATTATTGCAATTCCCTCCAGAGGAATACCCACAGCGGAAAACACCAGGGTCATGGTCACCAGACCTGCGCTGGGAATGGCCGCGGCCCCGATGGCTGCAAGGGCGGCGGTGAAAAAGATGATCAGCTGCTGTCCTATGGTCAGCTTAATTCCGTAAAGGGATGCCACGAATATGGCGGCAACGGACTCGTAAAGGGCGGTGCCATCCATGTTAACAGTGGCCCCCAGAGGAAGTACAAAGCTGGCCACCTCTTCCTTTACCTCCGCCTTCTGTGTGGCCACCTCCATCGAAACGGGAAGGGTCGCCGCACTGGAGGATGTGGAAAAGGCGATGAGGAGAGCCTCTTTTACCCGATGGAAGTAGCGATACGGGGAAAATCTTCCAATCAGATATCCGACGGCGGGAAGGTTCAGGACTCCGTGAATCAGAAGCCCCACGACAACTGCCAGAGCATAGACCCACAGGGAAAAGATAGCATCCAGCCCCTTATCCGCAATTACATACGCCACGAGGGCAAATACTCCCACAGGAGACAGGGCGATGATCCAGACGGCCACCTTCATGATCAGCCTGTCGAAGGAGCCGGCGAAAAGGGAAACAAACTTCCTGTCCTCATCGGAAAGGTAAAGGGCCGCACTGCCGAAAAGAATGGCAATGACAATCACATGAAGCACCTGAAAATCGTAAAAACTCCTGACGATATTGGAGGGCACAAAACTCCTTATCAGGTCTTCCAGGGAGAATTTTTTGATTTCGGCAACGGACTGGGTAGCAAAGGAAGGCTCGGGTGGAAAGAGGTACAGTATGATATTCACGACAATGATTCCAGTGAGGACCGCGAGGAAAGTGGTGCTCAGGTAATACAGGACTGTCTTCCAGCCAAGGTCCCCCAGACGGGACACATTCCCCAGATTTATGACGCTGGCAAAAACAGAAAAGAAGACCAGGGGAAGGGCTATCATCTTCAGAAGGTCCAGAAACGCCTTTCCCGGCAGACGCATGTGTATGGCCACATCCGGAAACAGCACTCCGAAGAGGATTCCAAGTACGATTCCCGTCAGGGTCAGATTCTCAAGACTCAGCAAGCGTCTCATAGAGTGCAATTTTAAAGAAACACCAGGAGGGCTTGAAATTTGTTAAAGATTCTCATCCTCCATAAGGCTCTACTGAAGCCGAAAACGAGAACCGGGTTTTAAAATCTTTGAAAATTTAACACCCGTGTCTTTAAAATTTGTTAAAAGCTATGAAAGACATCAGGAATAGAATACTGGATATCGTCAGAAGCAGGGGCTCAGTTAAGGTAAAGGAAATTGCTCAGGAACTGGGCGTTTCCCAGATGACAATCTACAGGCACATCAGGAAACTGGAAGAGGAAGGACTCGTGGAAAAGAAATCCGGCTATATCAAAATGGTGGAAAAGGAGCAGGTCTGTCAGGTGTGCGGAAAACCCCTTTCGAGGATCAGATTCATCATCAAAACCAATCTCGGAGACTACCCCACATGCTGTCCCCACTGTGGTTTTATGCTTCTCAAGAGGCTCAGGGAAAGGGATGTGGAAATCTGCAACGCCATAACCTATGATTTCCTCACGGAAATCGTGGTGGCCTACAGGGACGCATACTATGTAAAGGAAAGCTCCATAAAGTACTGCTGTTATCCCTCCATACTTCCATTTGCCACGCAGAAAGAGGCGGAAAAGTTCGCACAGGCCTTCGGGGGTATTGTTCTGAGGGCGGATGATTTGCTCAAGGAGGAATGATTATCCAAGCCTCCTGATGATGTCCTCCGCCTGCTCGGGAGTGATGAGAACTTCCCTGGGCCTCGGGCCGTCCGGGGGACCGACGATTCCCAGTTCCTCCAGCTGATCAATTATGCGGGCCGCTCTGGAGAAGCCCACCCGCAGTTTTCTCTGTAGCATGGTGGCGGATGCCCTCTTCTGGCTGGCTATTATCCTTATGGCCTCGGGCAGCAGGGGATCCAGATTACTGGCCCCTCCCACGCTGACGCTCTCCTCCTCTTCCACATACGCCTCCATCTCCGGAATGGGTACATAGTACTCCTGCCTTATGGAATCCACAACCTGCTCCACCTCTTCCACAGGCTGGGGCTCCTCCATTCTGCGGGAAATCCACTCCGCCACTATGCGGCGCTTCTGCTCGAGGGCAATTTCATCATCCCTGGTGAACACCCCCACATATCCTCCATCCAGGATGTCGAAGATGAGGGCATCCACATCCCTGAGGGCACCGAACTTCTCCAGAAGCTTCCCCTTCAAATAGGAGCCTGCCAGGCGGTGGGCTATATTTCTGGTCTCCTGCTCCGATATGAAAGGTCCATGAAGCCTTATGGGCTCTGAGGAACCGGGAGGTATGTAGAGCATATCCCCCTTTCCGAGAAGACGCTCCGCTCCCACCGTGTCCAGTATGGTCCTCGAGTCATGCTTGGAAGGTACCCTGAAGGCAATTCGGACGGGGAAGTTGGCCTTTATGACTCCGGTTATCACATCCACGGAAGGCCTCTGGGTGGCCACCACAAGATGGATCCCCACCGCACGGGCCATCTGGGCAAGGCGGGCCAGGGGCTCCTCCACTTCCTTCCCCTGCGTCATGATGAGATCCGCAAACTCGTCAATAACGATTACGATGTAGGGAAGCCTGTTCTTCACCTTTCGATTGTAGCTCTCCAGCCCTTTTGCGCCCACCTGGGCCAGAAGACGGTACCTGTATTCCATCCATGCAACTGCCATCTTCAGGACCTTGGAAGCGTATTTCCTGTCCTTCACTATGGGCATGAGCAGATGGGGTATCCCTTCATAGGCAGTCAGCTCCACCATCTTCGGGTCTATGAGCAGGAGGCGAAGGGTATCGGGGGTGTTCTTCATAAGGAAGCTGGCCAGTATGGTATTTATTGCAACCGATTTACCCGAGCCGGTGGTTCCCGCAATGAGGAGATGGGGCATCTTTGCGAGGTTCTCGTATCTGGGCGTTCCATCGGGCTCGACCCCTATGATGAAGTTCAGGGGATGCTTCAATTTCCTGAAGTTCTCATCCCTAATCAATTTGCGGAAATACACTATCTTCCTGCGGGGATTGGGCACTTCGATGCCCACGAGCCCCTTTCCCGGAAGGGGAGCAACTATTCGCACATTCTGCACCTTAAGGCGCAGTGCAAGGTCATCGGCCAATTTTTGAATGGTGGAAATCTTGACCCCCGGTGCAGGCTCGAATTCGTAGCGGGTTATAATGGGGCCAATCACGGCATTGACCACCCGCCCCTCTATTTTGAACTCCTTGAACTTCTCCTCTATGAGGCGGGCCATCCTGTCGGTATCCACCTCCGGATAGTCCTCTTCTTCTTCCTCCTCATCGAATGCTCCCAGCAAATCCGTATTGAAGAAAGTCTGCACTTCCTTCTGCTCCTCATCCGGCTCCTGTGTGCGCCTTTCCCTCTCCACATTGAAGAGATTTTCGAACCAGTTCCTCTTTTTCTCCCGTGGGGGAACCTCTTCCCTTTCCTCCAGTACGACGCTCCTTTCAGGGACCCTCTCCTGCATTCCGTCAGTATCATAGGAAGGCTCTTTCCCGGACTTCTCATGGGGCAGGTCCGCCTCTTCATATTCCTCTTTTAAATCCGGTGCATCGAAATCCGAAACAGGTTCGGGCGCTTTCTCCCCGCCCTCCTTCCCGGCGTATATTCCGCGAACCATCTCCACCGGGCCCACCCCCCTCAAATCGGCGGCCGCCAGAAGCAGGAATGCGGCCCCCACCGTAATGGCCACCGGATAGGCGAAAATACCAAGCAAATCCCGAACATACCCCCACCCGAAGGGCATCTGCATGAGGAAGAGGCCCAGAAGTCCATAGAAAAAGGGCCTCAGGTACCTATCGGGAATCAAAGGAAATGCGGTAATTCCCACGACGAGCAGCAGGGCAAAGATGCGGGTAATGTACTTCAGGAGGAATCCGGCAAGGCTGTGCCCGACCACGCCTCCCCAGTTCAGGAGGGGGTCCTGTCCGGGAGTGTAGGAGATGATGCTAAGGAGTGCAAAAAGCCCTGCCAGTGCGTAAAGGCCATAAACAATCCTGTTGCGGTTGAAGTATCTGACATAAAGGGCCAGCAGAACGAGAGCGAGAAAAACCCACATGATGGAAGGAAATTATAAACGGAAGACCCTGGAGAAGGCCTCCCACCAGTCCCTGTATCTCCTGCCGGTAATTATCAGGACGAGGGCAATCAGAATTATCAGCATGGAGCCAATCTTATGCACCATTTCCGTGGGATACACGGCAGTGAGGAAGAAGGCAAGGAAGAGAAATACCGCCTCCCAGAGGGTGAAGATTCTGTCGGAAACCAGCGTCAGGGCCAGGAAGGATATGGCGGCGGTGAGGAACATCTCCACCGACTGCAGATGATCCAGACCGAAGGTCAGAACCTGACCGGCTCCGATGGAGTAGGCAACGGGTATGGTGGCAACCAGGAGCGTCAATTGATTCACTTCCGACGATGCCAGAGCCCCGATACCCCAGCTGGAATATCCCCTGAGGGTCAGGATAATTATGACGATGAGCTCGGGGGATTCCGATGCAAGAGGGGCAAGCCACTGCACCAGGAAAAATTCGTTTATTCCCAGAATTTTACCCGTTTCGATAAGGCCCTCCGCAAAGGGCTCGGCCGCCGCCAGTATTCCAATGGCGGCAAAGAGAAACAGGAAGGTGTTGAGGGTTATCCTTCCGGGGGTATGGAGGTCTATGAGGAATTCGGCCACTTCGTTCTCCACTTCGGGCTCCATTTTGGCCTGACGCATCGCAAACAGGGAGTAGAGGAGGAAGATAAAAATCAAAATCCCGGCATCCACGAGGGTGATGCTTCCCTTGAGGGCGATGAAAAATGCGTACAGGGATGCTATGAGAAGGAATACGAGCTCCAGGCTGATGTTCCCCAGCCGTATCAGTTTTCTTCGGAATGCAAAGTAATACACGAAAACCACCAGCGGCCAGAACATCCCCACCAGGAGCCTGTTGGCTCCGGTCATGTTGGCAAGGGCATACTTCGCATAATGCGGGTCAACGCCCGCCCTATAGGAAAAGTATATGTCAACGGCGTATTCGGGCAAAATGGCTATGAGGGCCAGTATTATGGTGGCAAAACTGCGGGGAAGGTCCTTCTGCGCCACCTCCGAAGCCAGGGACAATATGGTCCCAGCCCCCACCACAGCCATTCCCGACAGTATTGTCATTACCACTGGATTGAAGTGAATATCCAGGATGCGAATGATTACCAGCTGGGCGACCATAACGACATTGACGAAGAACCACAGCCAGTCCCTCATATAGTTGGAAAGTTTAAAACCTCACTGGAATTGGGGAAATGTTATTCGGCCGCATTTTCGGAAACCAAAATGTCGTAAAAGCGCCTCGTAAGGACGCTCCTGAGAGTTCCCAGTGTAAGTACATCGATGCCGGGGCAATCTCCACCCCTCCCATCGGGCTCCTCCGATCCATCACCGATCAGGTCTTTCGCAGAAGGAATCACGAGGAAAATCCTCCCCGGGGGGATTCCAAGGATGTTTCCCCTGCGAATGAGCTTATAACAGATGGATTCCAGTTCATCTCTGTGAATTGCCGTCTTGGTTTCGAACAGAAAGTTGCCCCTCTCGCTCAGCAGTATGACATCCGTCTCGTTGATAACATTTTTAAACCTGAACTTCAGGTTCTTCATCAGGACGAATTCCCGAAACGGGCACAGGCCTGCGACGGTATCCGCAAGGGCCACCTCGAGCCATCCACCGGTCATAAAGTACGAATCGGGCATGGATTCCACTCTGATTATCCGGCTGTCCGGGTAATAATGAACGCCGCTGAGAATACCGGTCGATGAAAGTTGAACCAGCTTATTCACGAACGATTCCACAGCCGAATCATCCACATCCGGCGGAACCTCCGCCACTATGGGCCTGCTGTTGAAAGAACTCTTAAGGGCCCTGTAAACGGGCCTTATATGTTCATAATTGGATGCCATGAAACGGGCGACATTGTAAAGGGTGGTGTTCCGGATGTCAAAACTGAGAATCTGAAAACTCAGGGGAACGACCCCCATTTCATAAAGCCTGAGCAGAGCACTCCAGAGAACATTTTCCCGCAATTCGGGGACATTCAGAGAATTCAGGTCCTCCAGATGAACCTCAACAACACCGTTTTCCTTTTTCACTTCCCTGACATAAAAGGGCTGAATCATCGCCACAATTTTAATAGACAAATTATCCTACCACAACCCTCACCCCACCGCTTCGCATCAGGTATTTTCCGACAGCCATCACCTCCCGGGGGATTTCCCCCGAGGAGGTGGGTCTCCACGCCCCATTGGGTATTTTCCTACTCGTTAAATATCTCGTAGAGCATGGGGCGGATGTGAATGCGTCTCCACTCCCCATTGGGTATTTTCCGACTGGAAGAGGTACTGGGTTCCGTATGAAGAACTCCCTGAAGAGTCTCCACTCCCCATTGGGTATTTTCCGACAAATGAATGAAGAAGCTCCCGCAGCGAATTCACCATC
>Ga0256833_1001773_pt1 | contig 15541 bp, 12 predicted proteins | sample 356284metaG_FD_190535 | JGI IMG/M metagenome (GOLD analysis project Ga0256833, IMG submission 190535) | Hydrothermal vent microbial communities from Mid Atlantic Ridge, Atlantic Ocean - 356-284 | ecosystem: Environmental > Aquatic > Marine > Hydrothermal vents | place: Atlantic Ocean: Mid...
ATCAAATTGTTCTTGCGCTTTTTCGACAAAAGTAACGATATCACCCATGCCCAAAATTCTCTGTGCCATTCTGTCCGGATGAAACATCTCCAAATCCTGCATTTTTTCACCGTTGCTGACAAATTTAATAGGTTTTCCAACAGTATATTTAACAGATAAAGCAGCACCACCACGGGTATCACCATCGAGTTTTGTCAAAACGACACCATCAAAATCAAGTCTTTCATTGAAAATTTTCGCTGTATTAATTGCATCCTGCCCGGTCATTGAATCCACAACAAACAATGTTTCATTAGGATTTAATGCTTTTTTCACCTTTTCAATCTCATCCATCATTTGCTCATCAACAGCCAATCGTCCGGCAGTATCCACAATGACAACATTAAACTTGTTTTCTTTAGCAAAAGCAACAGCATGCTTTGCTATTTCAACAGGATTTTTATTTTCTTCTTCCTTGTAAATTTCTGCACCGACCTGGCCGGCAACAACGGTTAATTGTTCAATAGCAGCCGGTCTATAGACATCACCTGCTACGACAAGTACTTTCTTTTGTTTCTTTTCATGAAGGTATTTTGCAAGTTTACCGGTAAATGTTGTTTTACCGGAACCCTGCAAACCTGATATTAGTATTATCGAAGGTTTTCCGCTAAGATCAAGACCAACTGCTTGCCCGCCCATCAATTCCGTCATTTTATCCATGACTATTTTCACCATCAATTCACCTGGTTTAACAGCTTTAAGGACATTTTTAGAGCCAAGTGCTTCTTGTTTTACTTCTTCTGTAAATTCTTTTGCTATTTTAAAATTTACATCAGCTGCCACTAATGCTCTTCGTATCTCTTTTATCGATTTAGAAACATTTAATTCCGTTAATCTACCCTCACCTTTAACATTCTTAAGGGCTTTTTCTAATCTTCCAGTTAAATCATCAAACATATTCTATTAATTTTGAGTTTGCAAAGATAAAAAATAAAGATTAAAGGATTACTTTTAAGGATAAAAAAGCTGTAATTCATTAAAAATTATCATAATTCCATAAACTGTCAGCTATTGTACAAACAGTAATTATTTCCACTATTCATCTGTTTTAAATTTTTAATTATAAAAAATTAATGTACATTTGTATCTGAATCAAATTAGATAGAAATCGTCTATATTGTTTTATTTTTTAATTAAATTATATAAATATGAAAAAATTAATCTTTACATTTGTTTTTGCGTTTTCTTTTTTATTTATTAATAACCTCAGGGCACAATCCTATAATTCTGCAGTAGGAGCTAAATTGGGAGGATGGTTTGTAGGAACCTACAAAAAGCAAATCAAAGAAAATTGGTATGTAGACTTTTATGCCGGTTTTTATGGCTATTTTTCGAATAGTTTAATTGCAGGAGCTTCTCTGGAGATACACAAGCCAATAGAAAGCGTTGAATATCTATTTTGGTATTATGGTGGTGGTGCATCTGTTACAACCGGTTATTCTCAATTCGGAATCGGTATAAACGGTACGCTGGGACTTGATTATGCTTTCACGGAAATTCCGCTAAATGTTAGTGTTGACTGGATGCCTGGATTTTATCTATCAGGATATTACAAAGGTCCATCTTTTGGATTAGGTGCATTAAGCGTAAGATATATTCTTGGACAAAAATAATGGTATTATATATATAGTGTCTGTCTATAAAATCATAAGCATTTTACAGGCAGGCTCTATTATAATATACATTTATAACAATAATTAATTCACAACAACTGTCCCGGTATGAATTAAGTTTAACTCTGTGAAGTTCCTTTGCAAAAATCTGTGATTTTATTTCACTTGCTTTATTGCTATCTCTTTACCATAATTAAAGGCATCCATATTGAGTTCTACCATTCTTGTTCCTTTTGGTGAAAAAATAGTTTTTATTCCTTCAATAATAGCATCTTCCCCGAGTGACAAAAACGGAGAAGCTGCGCCCAGTACTACCATATTGGCAGCTCTCTTATTACCTGCTTTTTTCGCAAGTTTTCCCGCATCCAAAATAATATGATTTGAAAACCTTTCCAACTCCACCTTTAAATCTTCCAAATCAGGGTATTCCGGAATTTTATAAGGTTCACTATTAGTCACCAACCATCCTTCTTTATTTAACCAGGGAACATATCTCAATGCTTCCATTGGTTCAACTGAAATAATTGCATTAGCATGTCCTTTAGGTATTAAAACAGATTGAATTTCTTTATCGGATATTCTAATATGAGATTGCACGGCACCACCTCTTTGACTCATCCCGTGAACTTCCGATTGTTTTACATACAATCCTCGTGATAAAGCTCCCATAGCCAAAACCGCTGCTATTGATAAAATCCCTTGACCTCCAACTCCCGCTAATATTATATTGTCTTGCATAATTACATTTTTTTATAAAATTTAACGCACTCTCTTTGCGCAATAATAACAGAAACACCTTGATAGTTTATTTCATTTTTGATGATTTCAATATTTTTTTCCATATTTTTCTTCAATGGAACGATCAGTTTCAAATGTTCTTCTTCGACCCCCAACCCCCTGCATATCTCGGCAATTCTACCTGTTGCCGCCGTATCTTGTCCTCCTGTCATTGCAGTTGTATAATTATCTGATATCAATACTGTAATCGGTGAATTTTCATTGACAGCATCCAATAATCCCGTAATTCCGGAATGTGTAAAAGTAGAATCCCCAATTACTGCAATTGCCGGAAATATACCTGCATCCGCAGCTCCTTTAGCCATCGTTATTGATGCACCCATATCGATACAGGTATCAATTGCTTCATACGGAGGTAGCGCCCCAAGAGTATAACAACCTATATCTGCGAACACCCGGCGTTTCCCAATTTCTTTTGTAAGAAAATTAAGTTCATCATATAAATCCCTATGACCACATCCAACACACATTGCCGGTGGTCTTCCTTTTACAATATCAGGAATAGACAAATCATCGACAATTTTCATTCCAAGAGCTTTTGCCACGATATCGGAATTAAGCTCACCCGTTCTTGGTAAATCCCCTGATAATTTCCCGATAACTTTACCATCATCAAAAATATTATTACGCAATAACTCTTCAATAACGGGATATCCTTCTTCTATTATCAATATTTTATCACATTGTTGAAATAATTCCCGTATCATTTTCTTTGGCAATGGGTACTGATTTATCTTAATTGTCGGATATGGATTTTTATTTTCCAAATAATTATCCATAAGATATGTATATCCGATCCCACTTGCTATTATACCCAACGAGCTATCTGTACCCGGCAGAAATTTATTATATTTACTATTTTCGGATATTTCAACCAACTCAGGTTGCATATCAACCAAAGAAGCATATCTTCCTTTTGCATTAGACGGTAATAAAATAAAACGATGGGTATCGTCCGGTGGATTTAGTTTATTTTGGTCTTTTGGCTCACCGGTTATAACCCCCGATCTGGAATGAGCAAGCCTTGTAGTTAATCTCAACAAAACAGGTAATTTCACTTTTTCAGATAAATCAAAAGCATACCTTGTCATATCATACGCTTCTTGTTGAGTGGAAGGTTCCATAACAGGTATCATCGCAAATTTGCCATAGAATCTGGAATCTTGTTCATTTTGAGAAGAGTGCATTGACGGATCATCCGCTACTGCAATAACCAAGCCTCCGTTTACACCGGAGATTGCAGAATTTATAAAAGCATCTGCAGCTACATTAAGTCCTACATGTTTCATAGTCACCATACTCCTTTTACCTGCGTAACTCATTCCCAAAGCTTCTTCCATAGCGGTTTTTTCATTTACCGACCATTTAGTATGAATACTTCTTTCTTTAGATATTTTTGCTCTTTGAACATAAGTAATGATTTCTGTCGAAGGAGTTCCCGGATAACCGTAAAATCCTGATATACCAGCATCAAGGCCAGCTTGACCTACCGCTTCATCACCGAGTAATAATTTTATATTTGGATTTTTCATAGATATATTTACTTTGCGGTAAAAATAACTATTTCCAAATGATTAACAAAATCAAATCATATTTATTGTCTTTATATTTACATTGTCTATTTAGTGTCTGTCCATAAAATCATTAATCAATTAATCTTATTTTTATTTAACCATCTTCTGTATTTGTTTGCATTATTGATATGTTGTCTGTTGGTTTTTGCAAAAGCATGTCGTCCATGCCCATTTGGTTTTGCACAAAAAAACAAATAATCCGTATCTTTTGCGTTAAGCACTGAATCTATAGTTCCTACATCGGGCATACAAATTGGACCGGGAGGAAGTCCTTTGTTTAAATATGTATTATATGGGGATTCTACCTTAAGATGTTTGTTTAATACTCTTTTTAGCTTAAAATTTTGTGTTGCATATACTACTGTTGGGTCAGCCTGCAACAACATACCTTTTTTTAATCTATTAAGATAAACAGAAGCTATCACCGGCTTTTCCACATTAGCAAGAGTTTCTTTTTCCACTATTGAAGCTAAAGTAAAAACTTCTACTGGGTTTAAACCGATTTTATTCGCTTTTTCCAACCTTTTATTATTCCAAAACTTGTCGTGTTCTTTTTTCATTCTTTCTAAAAATTCTTCAGGATCGGTATTCCAAAAAAACTGATATGTATTCGGAATAAACATGGTAAGTATATTGTACTTATTATAACCCAATTTTGCAATATACGTACTATCGTGTAAAAGCTTAACTATTTCAGTAGAATCAGCTTCAATATAGTGGGAAATTCTCCCCACCAATTCTTCCACTGTTCTTACATTATTAAAGGTAATATTCAAAGGGGTTTGCAAACCGGCTCTAAGCATTGAAATCAATTCACGGTTACTCATCCCCCCCTTTAAAATATACCTTCCGGGAGCAACTTTATCCTTTTTATATTTCATCACACCTGCTATAAAATCAAAAGATGTATAATTATAAAGAATTTTATTTTTTTTCAACAATCTCAATACATCATTGTAATTTGATCCGGTTGGAATCTTAAATTCCGTTTTTGTTAAATCCTCTTTAACATTTGGCCCCCATATCCATTGCCTGAACAAAAGGCCTACAACCAAAGCAGCTATTATTATAAATGAAAGCAAAAAAATAAGTATTTTTCTCACTATGTCGTTATTTTTGGCAAAAATAATTTATTTTTATTATTGTAACTACTCAGATAAGAAAATTTTTCAATTATTAATGACTTTAAAGACAGCCGCTATATAATAATTTTGTTAACTTTGAACTTTGAATTTGGAACTTTATACTATACACCATCTACTTCACAATCTTTCTGACAATCCTTTTTCCCTTTGTGGTAATAATAACAAGATATACTCCGTGAGAAAGGTTTGACACATCGATTTTATCGTTCTTATCTATAGTCAAAGACATTAGCTTTTCACCTTCGAGACCGGTAATCATGACCTTATTACTATCGCTTACCAAACCGGAAATAAAAATACTTTCCTTCGCTGGATTAGGATAAATATTTATGCCTGTTACATCCATATTCTTAGTGGAATTCAATGACCCGATATGTTGATATTGCTTAAAGAAATCAATCATTTTTTGTATAGCAGGCAATACACATTGCCCGTGGTTGGCAAATGAAAATACATCTTGCGAGGAAACTGATTTAGCGCCCATACTATTCATCAAAGAATCGGTATAAACAGAATTGCGATAGGTAACCTGATCATCTGCTTTGCAATACAACATTTTCAGCGGCATCTCCGGTTTCCATTTACAGACATCCATACTTTTTAGAGCTTTAAATACAGGATGGTTCTCATCATTAAATATTCCATTTATTATATCTTGTTTAAACATCCTTTTGGGCAAGACTTTTCCCCCATTTGCACTAAGAAGAGCTACCATCCCGGAATTCATTTCGGATAAATTAATTTTTTCTTGCTCAAATTTCCTGACGATTATAGCATATTGGGGTTTAAAAATATCTTCAATTTCCAAATTATTTAATAAATCGGGATAGGCCAGCTTGGCACTCAACATTAAGCTGCCGATATAACCACAAAAATTATATTCTTCATTACCTAAGGTGTAATTTTTCATTGCCCCGGATATGGAATATGGTCCTGACATAGGAACTGCAGCCGTTACTTTTATTCCATTTACATCCTGCATTTCTCTTGCCGTTGCCATTGCCGCATGTCCACCTTGGGAATAACCGGTAACAAATATCTGGTCGTTGAAATGTATTTTTTCAACTTCTTCAATATTTTTCACAACAAACATAAGATCTATACCCGCTCCTGCTTCTGTTTCAGGATGGATATACGGATGTACACCTTTGGAAATCCCTAATCCGATATAATCTGGAGCAATGCAATTATATCCCAAAGAAGCAAGACCAACCACAACAGATTGTTCTCCCGAACCTTCGGAAGGGACATCATGCCTGTCATTTACCGTACCATGATCATAAATCATTAGCGGAAAAACAGAATTTGTATCAACAGCTGCACATAGAATCCCAGAAGCTGTATCAGGCAACATATCCACAGATTTTGTAGTATAGATTATTTTATAAATATCAACATCATACTTAGCAGGAACAAAATAAGTAGCTTTAATTTGCTCTTTAGTAAGACTTTTTAGCTTTTCATAAGAAAGCAATTCCTGAGCATTACTATTTATAAGTGAACACGCTACAAAAAATAAGATAAAAAACAATTTAGATTTTTTCATTTTAACTATTTAAAATATTAACAATTACTATTTTGTGCCTATTTATAGATAAACCAAATCACCTCAAAACACTAATATTACCTTTATATTTCTGAATAATACCATTGGGTGTTTTTACTTTACAGATATATAAATAAACTCCCGGACTAACCGGAGTTCCCATATAAGTAGCATCCCAACCTTTTTTAGCACATTCCCGATTATCACAGGTAAAAACCTTTTCACCCCAACGGTCAAAAATTTCAAATTGCAATATTTCCAGTCCATCATAATATTTATAAAACTTAAAAATCTTATTTTTATCATCGACAGGAAATATAGCATTAGGGAAAAGCAATTTTCTTAATTTTGACTCAATTGATAAGGTGTCAATAACAATACAGCCATTTTCATCTTCAAAATTATAAATAACAGTAGTATTTTTTTTCTTCAAAATCACTTCCACTTCATCAAATGAATCATCAAAATAATCAGAGTCTATTTTCCAAAAATAAATATCATCTACAGCAAAATGCGGAATAATATCCGCCATTACAGAGATGGTATCTCCAATATAAAAATCCGTTATGGGATCAGTCGAAAGATTGATAAAATGTCTGTTTGCAATCTCAATCAAAACCGAGTCTATATCATAGCATTCACCACTCAATAATTCAACATAAACCATGAAATCATTCGAATCGGCATAAAATGTAGCCGATTTATTTAAGGTTTCGGATTTAACTTTGCCTGAAGGAGACCAAATCAAACTGTAATCGGTTAAATTTGTACTAATATTAAGATCAAATTCCGAATCGGGACATACTATTTTTATAGAATCCTCATCCAATGAAAAATCAACTGTAGTATTATGTATAAAAATAGAGTCATTTCCGTAACATTTATCCTGTATACTATCAATATAATTGGATTTTACTGTAACCCACATATTATCCATCGGATAATAAATCACTTCAAAGCTATCGGGATTATTTATATATTTATGTGGTTCCCAGTGCATATTCCCTATTCCTGATGCTTTAAGCACAATCTCATTCTCCCCGCAAAAAATCAAAGAATCTTCATCCGGAATAATATTTACATCCAGATAATCTTTGACCGGTATATTCAAATTACCTAAAATTTGGCTTCCGCATTTCAATTCTTTTATAAGTTCTATTTCAATAAATTCGACACCCTCTTCAATATTATCCAAAATCACATTTATATTAAATCTTTTTTCTGAAATTCCGGGAGGAAAAATTATTTCCTCAGGTATATCCGTAATATAATCAATATCTCTGTTTGCCGAACCTTTCAAAGAAATCCCATAAGTAATACTGTTATCCGGTATAAACGGTAATTTTACAACTACAGTAGCAGTATTTAAATCACAATTATCCAAAAGATAATCTATATCAGTAGAATATTCCACAAACATTTGGGGCCTTCCATCCGTTAATTCACCGATAAACACTCCGGAATCATAAATAGAATCATATCTATCGGCAATAGCAAATTTCAAATGGTACGTATCGCAAGGAGTAACACTTTGTTTTGCAAGAAGATAATGGTTTGTTCCAAACGCATCATAAATAAGACCATCATATTGAATTTCCTTGCCAAGATAATTGGAATGATAATATTTCCAGTTTTTAGAAGGATTAACTGAATTTATTTCCACAAAATCATTAGAGCCCGGAATAACAGCCATATTTTTCTGATTATTAACCGAGGACATACCATCAATATCATTTCCTGAAATAAGCAACGCAAATATATCATTGAAAAGTGTATTTGAAAACTCAGGGTATTCTTCAGAGCCGAAAACATATTTATAACTAATCTCACCGGAATACGGAACCACATCCAATTCAATAACACAAGCATCTAATGACCTCAAAAACAACGAATCGCTCGTCAAAGCAGAAAGACTATCCAAATCCACATCACCATGACTTCCATAAGGAAAGCCTTTTTTTGACGAATTATTAGGTCCTTTAGCATTAATTGCCAAACCGTTGGATAATAAAACGCCTTTGGAAATACCGATATCTTCACCATATTGATTTTGAAATATACCAAATGCATCCGGATCGCAATCAATGTTTGAAATTTTGCCTGAAATACCTTTTTGTAATAAATTTGCCAACAATTTGCTTGTATCCACTCCGGGTTGAATCTCAACAACAGTAGAATCTGAATAGTTACAGAAATCTTTATTACATTGCCAATTAAAAACAAAACCTTCGGCATTTAGAGTATCATCGGAAGAAAATGCTAATGTGATACACGGACTGTTGACACAATTGGTATAATCCACGCCACCTCCATACATATAATCATCAAGAAAATAATCATCGGCATTACCACTGATCCTAATAAACCTTGCGTAACTGGTATCTTTCCCATTAAAAATATCAATATAATCTCCGTATCTATATTTGATATCATGGATGGTATCATACTGAAATGTTTCATTTATCATCGGCAAATGATAATATTCAAAATCAAAAGATATCGAATTCACATCACCTTCAGGACAGATGGTAAAAGTGTAAAATTCATTTTCAGAATAATCACCTGATTCTCCTCCCGAATCATAAAGAGTACCGCTACATTTAGTAGAAAAGGAGTCTTCCTTTATATTATATTTATTCCTTTCTTCGATACAAATAGTAAAATCACCTTCCGATGCATCTCCTCCAAAATTACCAATCCTCAAAAAATAAATTTCTCCCGGAGTAAGATTATCAATATTATAGCTCAAAGTACTCCCGTTTAATTCTGATTCTGCACAATCCCTTTCTACCATTGCATCTTGAGCACAAGCACCTCTATATACTGCAAGTTGAATATTTTTCAACTTATGTGAATTCACGCCTTTAATAAAAATAGTTTGCTCTCCCGAATTTTGAGTTAGTCTAAAAGTAAACCAAACATCATTTTCAGGTGGATTAAAAATAAAACATGATGCATTATTATTAATGCCGATATCGCTATTGGATGCATCAATATTTGTATAAACTTTCCCGTCACATATAGGAATAGTATTAAGATCAATTGCATTGCTGCAATCATCATTTTCAGGCTGCGCAAATATCTTACCAGTCGGCGAGACGAAAATAAAGGAAATTAAAAAATATAAAATAATATTAAGAAAAAATAACCGCATCAAATAATATTGTCATAATGCAAATAAATGCCGCAAGGTAAAGAAAATACAGTTGAATTTAAGATTTTTTATAATAAAATTTCTATAATTTGTCAAGAAAATCTTCTCACATTCACCCATACCTACCAAAACCACCCTCAACCTCCGGCTTTCTTTACATCATTAAAACCTTGAGATTTGAGTATCTCAATGATTTTATCTCTGTTTTGACCTTGGATAATAATTTCACCATCAGAAAAACTACCTCCAACACCTAATTGGGTTTTCAATATTTTAGCTAAAGCTTTTAAACTCTCCTTATCCTCTTGCAATCCCTGTATGACAGACACAGGCTTACCGGCTCTTTTCTTTTTTTCAAGCCAAACTCTGATTTTCATGCTTTTTCTATAAGAATAATCTTCTTCTTCCGGTTCTAATTCAATCTTATCATCAGATTTTAAATAGTCATCTTCGGAAAATTCAATATTCGACAATACGCTGAAAGGATTGGAGTCATCATTAATTTGCGACATATTAAATTTATTTTATCAGTTTAAATGAATATTCCAAAGTATAATATACAGGAGTACCCGATTCTTTATCTTTATTCATTAGAAAAACATCTATATCCGTTGTTTCGCTTTCTTCTTTATCCGAACTATCAAATTTAACTTTCAAGACCCCCGATTCGCCCGGCATAATCGCATCTGTAGGAAACTCTACTTCAGTACAATCACAAGAGGAAATAAAATCTATAATCACAGGTTCGCTTCCAGTATTTTTAAATTTAATATCAAAATATTTAATTTCACCTTTTTTCACTTCACCCAAATCATAAGAATATTTTTCAAAACTGAGCAAATCCGTATCGTGATCCGTTTCTACCACAGAAGTATCATTTTGGGCAATTATCACATTAGCCATAAGTACTAAAACAAAAAATATATATACTTTTCTCATCTTTTAAAATTTTTCATTAAAATAGTAACTGTGCAGGCATAGTAATCATAATAAAAATGATTCTACCTAAGAAGTCACATTGAATTTAATACAATAACGCAATGGATTTATAATAATTGTGCAGTAGAAAATATTAGAAATATATTAATTTTATCATCAAATAATTTGTCTATTAAATATTATAAAATTATCTTTGCGCACTATTTTAAAATCAATATCAAAATTATGCCTAAAGTAAAAACACATTCGGGAGCAAAGAAAAGATTTAAAATAACGGGTACAGGCAAGATAAAACACTTTCACTCAAGTGCTTCCCACTTGATGAGAAAGAAATCTAAAAAAGCTAAGAGAAATCTTAGACATTCTGAAATCTTGGATAAATCCAATTTAAAAAGAGTAAGAGCATTACTTGGATTATAAGAAACCTGTATTTAACAAAGAGAAAATTGTCTTTGCAACGAACAAATTTATTTTATTAACTAGAATACAGGTTTGAAGAATTCGAAAGAATCCCTGTATTTTTAAAAATTATTAATTATGCCTAGATCAGTAAATGCTGTCGCTTCAAGAAGAAGAAGAAAAAAAATATTAAAAGCGGCAAAAGGTTATTTCGGAGCTCGAAAAAATGTTTATACCGTAGCTAAAAATGCAGTTGAAAAAGCATGGAGTTATGCTTACAGAGACAGAAAAAATAAGAAAAGAGCTTTTAGAAGATTGTGGATTGCCCGCATCAATGCGGCTTCCAGAATGGAAGGAATGTCATACAGTAAATTCATGCATGCATTAAAAGAAAATAATATCGACTTAAACAGAAAAGTTTTAGCGGACATGGCAATGAATGAACCTGAAGTATTTAAAGCAATAGTAGAAAAAGTAAAAAAATAATTGCTTTCTAATTATAAATACTTTAGTTAAGGAGTATACTTCATTAAAAAAGGTGGATAGTTATTAAACTGTCCACCTTTTTATTAAGATTATTATTATCCCATTATCATTCCTACAAATGTAGCGGAAAGCAAAGATGCCAACGATCCACCGAGGAGCGCCATCATACCAAATTTTGCCAGTTGGGTTCTTTGACCCGGTGCAAGAGAACCAATTCCGCCAATCTGAATTCCAATGGAAGCAAAATTGGCAAATCCACACAACATATATGTTGCCATAATAACCGATTTTTCGTACATTAAATGTGGTGTACTGGCAGCATTTTTCAAATCAGCCAATTGAGTATAAGCAACAAATTCACTGGCAACCAATTTTATTCCCAATAATTGTCCCATCACCATTATATCTTCTTTAACCACTCCGAGCAACCACATCAAAGGAGCAAATATAAGTCCAAGTATGGATTCGAGAGAAAACTCCTTATAAGGAGTATATTTAGCCATAAGGTCATTAAGTCCTATAAAACCACCCAATCCGGAAAATATATAATTCAACATCGCTATAAATGCCAGAAATACTAAAAGCATTGCTGCTACATTAGCCGCCAACTTCAAACCTTGAGTTGTACCGTTTGAAATAGCATCCAATATATTAGATCCAATATCTTCCATTTCCACCTCGGATTCTTCAGGAACGATTCCCTTTTCAGGAAACAACATTTTAGATATTACAATTGCACCGGGTGCGGCCATCACTGATGCTGCCAATAAATGTTTGGCAAATTTCAATCTTTCCACAGGATCATCACCGCCAAGAAAACTTATATATGCAGCCAAAACACCCCCGGCAACAGTTGCCATTCCTCCTATCATCACTAATAAAATCTCGGATTTCGTCATTTTTTCAAGATATGCTTTTATCATCAAAGGAGCTTCTGTTTGTCCCAAAAATATATTACCGGTTACAGATAAAGCCTCCCGACCGGATACATGCATCATTTTTGTTAACAACTTAGCCATCCCTTTTACAACAATCTGTATCCACCCTAAATAAAACAATAAAGAAGTTAGTGCAGAAAAGAAAATTATAGTAGGTAAAACCTGCAAAGCAAAAATAAATCCGGCACTCTTGACATTCATCAAGCCTCCAAATAGAAATTCCGAACCTACACGAGTGAAATCCAGTATCTTAACAAAAACACTCCCGCCGAACTCAAAAATAAGTCTGACAATCCTCAAATCGATTCTGTTTATTTGCCAAAAACCCAAATCTATTGACGGAATATTAAATCCTATTTTATCTCCCATTAATATCCCGATAGCTAAAATAATTTGAATTGTCAATCCAACTCTAACCGTTTTCCAATTTATACCTTTTCTGTTGGCACTAAAAAAATATGCAATTCCCAATACTACAACCATTCCCAAAACTCCTCTTAAAAAAGACACTATATTAAATCCTTCACTAGGAATCAAATGACTTGTCGACGGATCGGTTACTTCTTGTGCCAATATTGAATCACTTGATAAAAACAATAAAAAAAGCACAAAAAACAATCCGGAATACTTTTTAAACGTTTCCATATTATTTTAATTAAATTACGTAAATTTTAATTTTAATTTTCTGTAAAAAATGAATAAAAGCGGCGTGAAATTAATAATAAATTCCAATATATATAATATATTTATAATTTTTTAATATTATTTTAATTAATATATGTATATTTGACCGATAATTTTCAAAAGATATGCCTTATAAGCCATTTTTAATAGGAATAACAGGAGGTAGTGGCTCAGGAAAAACCACTTTCATTAATAAACTTAAAGAAGGATTTAAGGATACCGAATTGTGCATTATATCACAGGATGATTACTACAAACCAAGACATTTACAACATACGGATGAAAACGGTGTTAAAAATTTTGATTTACCGGAATCCATTGAGTTCAACCAATTGGCTATCGACATAAAGAAGCTTCTTAATCATCAGATTATAAAAAGACAAGAATATACTTTCAATAACAAATTGAAGAATCCTAAAATACTAACTTTCAAACCGGCTCCTATTATCATCATAGAAGGTTTATTTGTATTTTATTTTGAAAAATTGCTCGATAAAAAGTTTGACCTGAGAGTTTTTATCAATGCTATGGACAACCTTCGTGTTATCCGAAGGATCAAAAGAGACAGGATAGAAAGAAATTATCCTCTTGAGGATGTCCTTTACAGATATGAACAACATGTAATGCCTTCTTATGAAAAATTTATCGAACCCTATATTAGAAGAGCTGATATTATAGTAAATAATAATCAGGATTTTGATATGGCTTTAATGGTTTTTAAAAGTTTTGTTCAAAACTACCTTGACCGCCATAAAGATTTTTATTCATCATAAAAACTTTTTTCCATTTAAACCGTTTTAAATACGTTGATAACTTATCAGCGGTCTTTAATAAACATTTGGGGTGCTGTACAGGCTGAGATCATACCCATTGAACCTGTCCGGATAATGCCGGAAAGGAAAATGATTTTTCTCGCCTTTCCGTTCCCCGTAAAAAATATAATAATGAAATATTCTGCAATTGTTTTGATTTTATCTTTAATATCAGTTCATGCAATAGGCCAATTTGAAATCCAAGGAACTGTTACCGATGAAAAGGGAAGGATAATCGAATATTCACGGATATTCCTCGAAGGAACCAACCATATAACAGAAACAAACGATGAAGGATACTATAAACTATCAGGAATCACTTTAGGAAACTATGTATTGAAAGCAAGTATCTTAGGATATGAAGATTTTGAACAACAAATCTTCATCGATAAAAATATGAATATCGATATAGTACTTAAAGAAAAAACATATAGATTAAAAGAAATTCAAATCAATGCTTTAAGAGCATCAGGGAAAATGCCGTTTGCATATAAAAATATTAACAAAGAAGAAATACAAAACCGAAATTACGGTGAAGATGTCCCTTTTCTATTACAACTTACTCCTTCTGTTGTTACCACTTCGGATGCAGGTACGGGTATAGGCTATACGGGTATCAGAATAAGGGGCACGGACCCTACCAGAATAAATGTTACAATAAACGGAATACCATTAAATGATGCCGAATCCCAACAAGTTTATTGGGTCGATCTACCCGATATTGCCGGATCTACAGAAAGTATTCAAATTCAAAGAGGAGTCGGAAGTTCGACTAATGGAGCCGGAGCATTTGGCGCCAGCATAAATATCAATACGGAAAAAATTCATCTAAAACCGCATTTAAGCCTTGAAGGTGGTTACGGCAGCTACAATACCTCAAAAATATCAGCAAAAGCGGGAACAGGCTTGATGAATGGTAAATTTAGTATCGATGCCAGATATACATCTATCAAATCAGACGGGTATATCGACAGGGCATCATCTGCATTAAATTCGTTTTTCTTTACCGGAACAAGAATTTTTCAAAACAGCACATTAAAATTTAATGCTATTATCGGAAAAGAAAAAACATATCAAGCTTGGTATGGTGTTCCTGTTCAATATATAGACAATGACTCGTTGCGAACATTCAATTTGGCAGGAACAGATTATTTTTCAAAAAATCCTCCCTATGAAAATCAAATTGATGATTACAGCCAAAATCATTTTATGTTGTTTTATAATTTAAAACCAAATGATAAAACATTTATTAATTTTGGAATTCATTATACAAAAGGAGCAGGATATTACGAGCAATATAAAACTGATGAAGATTTAAAAGATTATGGACTTGATACATCATCATTTAAAAACTCCGATATTATAAGACAAAAATGGTTAAGCAATGGTTTTTACGGGCTTGTGTACAGTATTA
>Ga0256833_1001774_pt1 | contig 15540 bp, 15 predicted proteins | sample 356284metaG_FD_190535 | JGI IMG/M metagenome (GOLD analysis project Ga0256833, IMG submission 190535) | Hydrothermal vent microbial communities from Mid Atlantic Ridge, Atlantic Ocean - 356-284 | ecosystem: Environmental > Aquatic > Marine > Hydrothermal vents | place: Atlantic Ocean: Mid...
TCTTTACGTCTTTCATCTAATAACCAAGATATTATTCGCCTTGGCATTGGAGCTTATGGATACTCTGAACTCCCTACTATTTATGAAACTTTAGAGTTAAAACCAGTTCTTTCACTTTGGGCAAAAAAAGTAGCTACAAGAGTACTAAAAAGAGGAGAGAGAGTTGGCTATGGAGGTCAATTTGAAGCCAAAAAAGAGATAACCATCTCTACTTACGATTTAGGCTATGGTGATGGGTGGATGAGGAGCAATAGGTTTGAGCCATTTAGAACAGAAGAGGGGCTACCTATACTTGGTCGTGTCTCTATGGACTATATTATTTTACAGAGTAGTAAAAATGAGATTTGTATCTTTCAAAATGCACTTGATGCAGGTAAACAGATTGGTACTATCTCCTATGAGATAATGACTCAACTCCATAAAGATATTAAGAGAGTAGTTGTCTAAAGAGCTTAAATAGAACCTCTTTGTAGCTTACTAATAGCTCCTCTTTTGGCTCCTCTTGCTTACGAAGTTTTACATGAACCTTCTCTAGCTCTTTACGAATAGAACTCTCAAATATCTCGGAGCTAAAAGGTTGCTCCTCTAAGTTTAAACTATCTCTAACAGCATGGGAACGTTTCGCTACTTTTGAAGCATGATATAATGCTCTTCCCAAAAGGATATAGGGGAAATTTACATTTTGCATTGGTCCTACGCTAATCTCTCGTTTTCCAATACTCTTTCCTAAAACCTTAACCTCATAGAGATTGTCAAACCCAAACATAGCACCAACTCCCCCAACAACACCACCAACTAAAGCACCTACAAGTAGTGTATGTCCTACAGCAAAGAGGTCAATAGCTGCTCCAGCTGTTGCTCCTGTAGCTGCTGCTGTTAAAATAAGCTCTTTTTGAGTTAACCCAAAAATAGAGGCACTCTCTTTAGAGAAAAGTCCCATATCCTCTAACGCTAAAAGCTCTTCACTCTTTTCAATATTTATATGGTTCCAAATCCTCTCAATCTCTACTCGCTCCTCTTTTTCAAAAGTAACAATTTTAGCTCTATAGTTTTCAGTAAGCTCTTCCTCCTCCTCTTTAGTACCCGTCTCCCCTTTAATTCTCTTTTTTTCTACATAAGAGAGTGTCTTAACCATATACTCAACAATCTGCTCTGCACTCTGCTCAATCTTCTCTAAATATAACATCTCTAGTGCTACGATTGCCTCTTTTATAGATTTTGTCCACTCCTCTTTAAGCTGTGCCATACTCTCTAAAAGCTCAATATGCTCTTGATGCCCTGCACTCATGGGGTTATAGGTACGAACAAGACGAAAATATTGTCCTAATGCTCTACTCCACTCCTCTCGATAATCCTCATCTCCAATAAGATTAAGTATTGCCATAGAGGGTTGCCCACACCAACGTAAAATCTCCATCTCTATCTCATACTCTGCACCATAAGGCTTAGAGGCATCAACAACATAGATAATACCTGCACCATTAATAATAGGTTCAAGCAACTCTACCTCATCTTTAAAACGAGGATTATCTCTATGCTCCATAACAAACTGCTTTACAACATCAATTCGTCTATCAGCAGAGACATCTCCATGCTCTTCCAACCAAGCAAAAACAGCTCTAGCCCTTTGAAAACCAGGTGTATCAAAAAGTTCATAGATGATTTTTCCATCAACTTTCAGAGGAAAACCTCTTTTTACCTGTGTCGTTCCAGGAGTATTTCCTATCTGAATAGAGTCATCAAGTGAGAGTGAAGCAACAATACTACTTTTACCCTTGTTTGGATTTCCTACTACAGCAAATTTTGGATAGCTATTAGACATCTATAACCCCTAACTTTTCAGACTCTATTATCTCTAATTTTCGTAACCAAATCTCTACATCTTCTCTACGACTATGATAGTTATTGGTTACTGTTCCAAGTGGAGCTACATCAACAAAACTTACCTCTTTTTTTTCAATAATACTCTCTAATAAATCTATAAAATCCATTGTTGGTGGCTCCCATGCTTTAACATAGAGTAGCACTTTACCATCTAAACTATTCACAACTACTTGGTCCTCTTTAAAACTATTTCGTCCACCAACAACATAGAGAGTTTTTGCCTCTATCCTATTGCTATCTTTCAATAGAAGTAGATCCTCTTCTGTATAGTTCCAACCTACAACAACACTATATTCATACTCAAAGCTCTTCTCAAGATGACTCTCTTCAACTAAAGTAACATCTAGGTGTCTCTCTTGTTGTTGTGCTTGTGTAGAGACATAAGGTGAATCAAACTGTTTCAAGAGTGTTTTGACCCCATCTAAACGTAAAATCTCTCCCTCTACTACTTTTTGAACTCCAAAGTGAGCCATAAGCCAAAAGAGCAGACGCAATACAATTGCGTAAAAAAGTGTTGCCATGGCTAAAAACTTCCACCATGCTCCAAGCTTATCTGCATGTTTAACCATCTCAGTATCAATCTCTTCACCCAATCGAAAGTAGTGACTAAGCTCAATTAACTCTAATGAGGGAACAGCAGATGGAGCAAAACCACTCCAAGGCATACTCAAATAGCTTAAAATAGAGTGAAATGTCTCAGGTGTTATCTGTAGTGTACTACTCCAACCAAACGCTATATCTTTTGAGACAACAGTTAAGAGTAGAGCCATAAATAGCCCTATGGAGAAGAGTAGAGAAAATAGTTGAATACGTTGTAAAAATATCCATCTACTTAATCTGCTAGATATAGGTAATGAAGATAACTCTACTTTGTTAGCAAAGGGTAAAAAATTGATGACCTTCTCCAAATAATAAAAAATAGAGAGGTGGTTAAAGAAGTTTGCAATCCAGCTACCACCCACCATAGATAGGAGTGAAAGTGTCATACTAATTAATGGTAACCCTACCATAACCAAAAGTAACCAGATAACATTAACAGGTTCAGCTCCTGAATAAGATAGTAGAGCAAAACCTGTTGAAAAACCTAAAAGCAATAGTACAAAACCAAATAGAGAAGTAAAGAGCTTCAAATAGTGTAGATATTTTGTTGAGTTCAACTCATCTGTAATATGATATCTATTCCTCTCTTCCCATACCAAAAGCTTTTTAAGAGAAGTTAATCTTTTATTTTTATCTAAAAGAGCAAATGTTCTATTCTCTTCATGACTACCTTTGTAAACATGAAGAAGTTGCTCTAAATCTAAATATGATTTAAGTCCGATTTTATTACTATTTTTATGCATTATTGGCTTTATATTTTTAAACCAATTATACGGAGTTTGGGCTTAAAAGCGTTTAAATCTATCTTGCTCGTGCAATAACTCGTCTAGCCTTGTTTCTATATCTACGCAAATCATTTCTAAACTTAGCCAATGCTTTCTCTCTCTCCATTCTCTCTTTTTTTTCTATACGTTTCTGCTCTAAAAAACTCTCTATCTCCATAATTTTTTTCTTTAGTGCATAAGCTTCCAATTTAAGTTCAAGAGCCTGTTTCTCTACTTTTAGCTTTTCAAGACTCTGCACATCTTCACCATTTACAAAACTAATACTTATAAATATCATTATGAATATATATTTAAGCATAATCTCTCCTTTTGTGAGTTTATTTTATACTATATCATTAATTTTCTTAATTTTAACATAAAAAAATATTAGATATTAAAAAACAACAGTAGTGGCACTCTGCCCTTGAGTAGAAAAAATCTCATCTACTTCCAAAATTTTAACCATTCAATAATTATTAACAAAGTATAATATTAAAAAAATATTTATATTTAATATTAAGGATAAACTTATGGCTAAAATCAAAAAAGTAAAAAATGAGATTAAATGTGCAACACAACAAGTGATTGTAAGCCGTACCGATACAGAGGGGAATATTGTTTACTGCAATCCAACATTCTTAGAGCTCAATGGTTTTAAAAGTTCAGAAGTTATTAAAAAACCACACAGTATTGTACGACACCCTGATATGCCAAAGAGTATTTTTCGTATTATATGGTCTATCATTCAACAAGGTTATCCTATTCAAGCACTTATTAAAAATAAGACCAATGACAATCACTACTACTGGACACTAATAAACATTAAACCCCAAAAAGATAGAGACAATAAAATCATCTCCTATGTTGCCTATGGAAAACAAGCTCCAGATGCTGTAATTAAAGAGATAGAGCCTCTCTATAAAATAATGGTTGAGATAGAGAAAGATATTAGTATTGATGCTGCCTTAGAATATATGGAGTCACACTTAAACGAGAAGGGTATGACCTATGCACAATATATGAAAGAGCTAAATAAAAACCGAAAATTTAAATGTCTATGTGACTTTATAAAAATTAAATTATTTAAGTAAAATTATTAGATTTTATATTTAAAAGTATATCTTTTCATATTTACTTCCTATTTCAATTATATACTAACTGCTAAAATCATATAGAAAGGGAAATTATGAGAGTACATAGACCACTACCAATTGACCATAAGATAAAAGTTGGTTACAATGAGTTTCTTGTTAGCAAAACAGATGAACATGGGAACATACTATATGTAAATGATACATTTTTAAAAATATCAGGATATGAGGAGATTGATGTTTTGGGGACACCTCACAGTATTGTTAGACACCCTGATATGCCTGCTTGTATCTTCTACTTAATGTGGCAACGACTTAAAAAAGGTGAAAATATTCAAGCATTGGTTAAAAACCTTGCTCGTTCTGGAGAGTACTACTGGGTAAGTACCGACTTTGAAATTCGATATGAAGGCAACCAAAAAACATATCTTGCATTTAGAAGAGGTGTCTCTAAAGATGCTATTGAGACTATTGAGCCTCTCTATCAACAGCTTTTAAAGATAGAAAAAAAACATGGGATACAAGCATCTTTAGTCTATTTAGAGAGTTTTTTACAAGAGAATCAGATGACCTTTAATGAGTACATGAACTCTATTTTAAAACCGAAAAAGCTTATTGCCATTATATTTAACACCTTAAAAAATAGATTTAGACACTCTGCCTAGTTGAGATTAAAACTCAACTAGAATATTATATAAGGAGTAAGCATCATCTGCTCCACACACCTCTCTAATGGAGTGCATTGCCCAAGTTGGCAACCCAATATCAATGGTCTTCACCCCAATTTTAGTAGCTGTAATAGGTCCAATAGTTGAACCACAGCCCATATCACTTCGTGTTACAAACTTCTGAACACTCTCACCTAACCTCTCTGCTACATTCATAAATGTTGCAATAGTTGTAGAGTTAGAGGCGTATCGTTGATTTGCATTTACCTTAATTACCACACCACTATTGATATATGGTGCATGATTTTTGTCATGTTTTGCTGAAAAGTTAGGATGAATAGCATGAGCATTGTCAGCACTTACCATAAGTGAACTCTGTGTCATAGCTATATATTCATTATACTCTGGGAAAATTCTATGTAGTGTATTTTCTAAAAAACTCCCCCCTGCTCCACTGGTTGAGTCACTCCCTACCTCTTCGTGGTCAGAGGCGATAAAGAGCATTGGTTTTATTGCCTCTATACTACAGATACTTAACATACCTACATAGCAAGATAACAGATTGTCTAACCGTGCTGAACTTATAAAATCACCTCTAAGCCCAACTACTGAAGCTTTTTGTGCATCATATAGACTTAACTCATGACCATATATACGCTTTACCCCTACCACTCCTTGCTGTGCAAGTTGCCACTCTAAAAACTCATCAAAATCAAAATCATCATTAGTAGTTAATATGGGGCAAATATCGGTCTGTTTATTAATAGTTCTATTTTGATTTGCATCTTTGTCAAGGTGAATTGCCAATGAAGGAATAGTAGCAATAGTACGCTTCACATCTATCAATCTATCCTCAATCTCATCTTGAGCATTTAAAAAACTAACTCGTCCTGCAATCGATAAATCTCGGTCAAACCAAGGGTTTAAAAGCAATCCACCATATGGCTCAACACCCAATTTAACCACGCCATGCTCTTTAAGTAGAGGGTTTGGTTTTAATTTTAGATTTGGTGAATCGGTATGAGCTCCTACAATGAGATAATTTCTGCTCTTTTTTGGGTAGGTAAAGGCTATTACTGAAGAGTCATTACGAGTTAAATAATAACTCTTCCCCTCTTGCAAATTCCATGTTTCAAGCTCATCTAATTTTTCAAATCCTGCATTCTTGAACATACCACACATATTTTTTGTAGCATGAAAAGGGGTAGGTGAACTATCTAAAAATCCTAGTAACCCCTCATTAAAATCTTCTTTTGTCATCTTTTATACTCCATCTTTTATAAATTTTAAAATTCGACTATCTAACCAATATTTTGGCTCTCTAAAGCTTCCCATTACAAACCCAACATGCCCACCATGAGCTAATACTTCAACTCTTATGCTATTGGAAAGCTCCTCTTTTGTAGGTAAAATATCACTACTCATAAAAGGGTCATCTAATGCATGAACAATGAGTGTTGGCGTTCTAATATCTTTTAAAAACTGCCTAGATGAACACTTTTCATAGTAGTCTGAACTGGACTTAAAGCCAAACATAGGGGCAACATAGGCATCATCAAATGCTCTAATAGTTTTTAATGATGTTACCTCATCTTCACTTATTCCTAAAAGCTCTTGCATATTAAACTTCTTATACTTTTTAAGGAGTGTATCTTTTAGAGGTTTTAACAAATAGTTCTGATAGACCCTTGCAAACCCTTTCTCTATGGTATTGGAACAAATATCTAAACGCATAGGAGCAGAGACTGAAACAGCCGAACATAAAGGAGACTCTTCACCCCACTCACCTAAAAGTTTTAAAAGCATATTTCCACCAATAGAGAAACCAACAGCATGAAGTGGACTCTTGGGGTAACTCTTTACTAAATGCTCTATAAACTCTCTAGCATCATCTGTTTTTCCACTATGGTAAGCGTAAGGTTTTAAATTTTCTTTACTTCCACACCCTCGAAAGTGCATTAAAACTACAGCATACCCCTGCTCTTTCAAAGCATTCATCTGACCAATAATATAGGGAGAGCAAACTGAACCTGCTAACCCATGAAAAAGTACTACTATTGGGCGATTATCTATCGGTTTAGACTCTTTCCAAACGGTCTCTATAAAATCACCATCGCTTAGAGTAAACTCCTCTACTTCAAACTTTTCTAATCTATCTTTTCTAAAAAAAGTAGCAAAAAGGGTTTGAATATGAGAGTTTTTTAAGTAAAAAGGAGGCTTAAACATTTAACTCAAAATCTCTTTTACTCGCCCTACTTCTCTACTCATCAATCTTACTTTAATGCCATGAGGGTGACTTTTAGAGTTAGTTAATATGTCACGGACAACTCCCCATGTTAACAGACCCGTATCTTGGTCTTCTTTTAAGACAATATTTACCTCTATTCCACTTTTTATATTGGCTCGTTTTCTTCCATCTTTCATCTTTTACCTTTATAATTTATTGCAAGAAGTCTAATAATTGGTTTAGCTAATGCCAACGCTTTTGCTCTATGAGAGATAGCTTTTTTTACCTCATCATCTAGCTCTCCTAATGTTTTATCATATCCAAAAGGAACAAACATAGGGTCATAGCCAAACCCCTTTTCGCCTCGTGTAGTTGCCAAAGCCTCTCCATGCATCCACCCATGAACCACATACTCACCATATCTACTTACAATAGCAATAGCAGCCGTATAGTAAGCAGGAGTCTGTTCAACTCCAATCTCTTTAATAGTATCTACCAATTTATATAGGTTCTCTTTATCAGTTGCACCCTCTCCTGCATATCTTGCAGAGTAGATTCCTGGAACGCCACCAAGTAGAGGTAGAGAGATTCCACTGTCATCAGAGACAACAATAGCTTCACTATCTTCAAGCTTTTCATAAATGGTTCGTGCTTTTATAAGAGCATTTCCTTTAAAAGAGTCTGCATCTTCTACAATATCTATATTGCCTAAAATATCTGAAAAGGCAATCACTTCAACATCACACATCTTTTTAAACTCTCTTAATTTACCTCTGTTACCAGTTGCTAAAACAATTTTCATTTACTCTTAACCTTTATAGCATATAATAAGAGAAATTTTATCTTATTGGAGATGTTACTATGATTAAACAGATAATGCCTTTAAACTTTATTGTTGCATTACGTTTCTTTGGACTCTTTATTGTCCTTCCTGTTCTGTCAGTCTATGCACTTGATATGGAGGGGGCAACTCCCTTTTTAGCAGGAGTTACAGTTGGGGGATATGCTTTAACACAAGCTATTTTTCAAGTTCCATTCGGATTGATGTCCGATAAATTTGGACGAAAGCCAATACTCTTTTTTGGATTGGTCATTTTTATTATAGGTTCAATCATAGCTGCAATGGCAGATAATATATATATGTTAATGATTGGTCGTTTTCTACAAGGTTCAGGGGCTATTGGTTCTGTAGTTTCAGCAATGATAGCTGACCTTGTAAAAGAGGAACAGAGAGCTCATGCAATGGCTATTATGGGTGGGACAATCGCTCTTAGTTTTGCTGTTGCTATGATTGTAGCTCCTCTTGTTGGTGGACATTGGGGAATTGATAAACTATTTTGGTTAACAGCCATACTCTCAGTTATGGCAATTGGTGTTCTATTTACCTCTGTTCCCAAACCTCCTCATATTGTTCATACCTATAGTGAAGAGGAGTCAAAATTTACTGAGGTATTTAAAGACAAAGCATTAGTAAGAATGTATATTACCTTTTTATTCCACTCATCTATTATGACAATGGCATTTTTTATTATCCCTATTGTTATGACACATGGAGTAACCGAAGGTGGTTTTGGTTGGGAGAAGGCTGAACTTTGGAAAGTCTATTTTCCTGCTATGATATTTGGTTTTATATCAATGGCTCCTGCTGCTATTTTAGGGGAAAAGCATGGAAAAGGTAGAGAGATATTTATGATCTCTGTTGCCATTATATTTGTAGCCTTTATGGCAATGGGGTTTGCCTCTACACCTCTCATCTTTGGTATTGGAGTAACACTCTTTTTTATAGGCTTTAATATGTTTGAGCCACTACTTCAAAGTTTTGTTGCTAAATTTGCCAAAGTACATCAAAAAGGGGCAGCTCTTGGTGTTGCAAATACCTTTGCATATACAGGTATTTTTTTAGGTGGTCTATTGGCAGGTTGGATAATGCAACACTATGACCGTGCTACTCTTTCAATGATTGTGGGTGCTATATCTATTGTTTGGTTTATTTGGGTAGCTACCATGCCAAGCCCAAACAACCGTGGAAATGTTTACTTGCCACTCAATTTATTTGACCGTGAAAAAGTAGCATCACTAACCAAACACGAAGCAATTGTTGAGTCATATGTAAACGAAACAGAGCAGATTGCTGTAGTTAAATTTAACAAAGATTTGATTGATGAAGATGAAGTAAGAGGAATGTTGAGTTAGGTTAAAACCTAACTCATAAAAATTATTTAGCTAATTCAATCTTAGCAGATTTTCTAAGAGCATCTGTTTTCTTTTTCATTCTATCTGCAAACATTTTTCCACTCATATCATTTTTAATTTGAGCTTCAACCTTCTCAAATGGTTTTAATGTAGCATCTTTTCTACCATCTAACATTATAATATGATAACCAAATTGTGATTTAACAGGTTTTTTAGTATATTCACCAACTTTTAACTTATCTGCAGCATTTGAGAACTCTGGAACCATCTGATTAAGTGGGAACCAACCTAAATCTCCCCCATTTGCACCTGAAGGTCCTGTTGACTTTGATTTAGCAAGTTCAATAAACTTTGCTTTTTTATCTTTTGCACCATCTAGCTCTTTAATAAGTGCTTTTGCTTCATCTTCTGTTTTAACAAGAATATGACGTGCTTGAAGTTTTTTAGGAATTGTGTATTTATCTCTATTTTTTTTATACTCCTCTTGAAGTTTCTCTTTTGAGATAGAAGCTTCAATTGTTTTCATCTCTTTTCTCATCCATACATCAAGAGCCAAATCTTTTTTAAGCGATTCAAGTTGACTCTTATATGCTTCTGTTTTTTCAATTCCACTTTTTTCTGCAGATTGAGTAAGTAATTTTCTGTCAACTACCATATCAATTACTCTCTTTTTCATCTCCTTATCGAGAGCTTCAAACTTCATTCCTGTTTGCCCAATAGTTGCAGATATATCTGCCTCTGTAATCTTTTCACCATTTACTGTTCCATAATCTTTCGCTTGTAGAGATGTTACTAACAGTAGTGATGCCAATGCAATTGTCTTAATCATTTTTTACCTTTGTGGTTTTATGTTAATAATATTATATATAGATTTTCTTAACAAATTGTTAACAAGCAATCAATATTTTAACATTTTCCTAAATTTACTTCTCTATACTCTATATCCATCAAAGCACAAGCTTTTCTCATTACATTCTCAATGGTAAATCCAAACTTCTCAAAAAGTAACTCAGCAGGAGCAGAAGCACCAAAACTCTCCATTCCAAGAACATCATCTGCATATCTGTAATACTCTGTAGCAGTTCCAGCCTCTACAGCTAAAACTTTTGTATTTGGATTTACTACTCTCTCTTTATACTCTCTATCTTGCTCATTAAATAGGTCAAGACAAGGAACAGAGACAACATTTGCTTTAATCCCTAAAACTTCAAGATGACAAGCTGACTGAAGAGCCAACATAAGTTCACTTCCACTTGCCATTAGTGTAAAGTTCGCATCTTTACGCTCTTTTACAATGTATGCTCCATTTGAAACCTCTCCAAAATCTCTTTTTGGCTTTAGTGTTTGAAGCTTTTGACGACTCAATACAAAACCATGAGGTGCTTTTATACTAAGTGCTGTTCTCCACGCTTCTACATTTTCTGTAGCATCAGCTGGTCTCCAAACATAGAAGTTGGGTAATGCTCTAAATTGACTCATATGCTCAATTGGCTCATGAGTTGGTCCATCTTCCCCTACACCAATACTATCGTGTGTCCAGATAAAAAAGTTTTGAATATCTGTCAATGCTGCAATTCTAGCACTTGGCTTCAGGTAGTCAGAAAAGACAAAGAAGGTTGCATTAAAAGGAATAATTGTACCATATAGAGCCATTGCATTAGTAATAGCAGCCATTGAGTGTTCTCTAATTCCAAAATGCATATTTCTCCCTTTTGGAAAATCACCCATATCTTTTAACTCTGTTTTATTCGATGGAGCTAAATCGGCAGAACCACCAATAAAACTTGGCACTGCTTTTGCAATAGCATTTAAAATTTTACCATTAGAGTCACGAGTTGCCATTGAGCCACTATCTGTAAAGTCAGGAAATTCAATAGATAAAAAGTCTGGATTTAGTAGTCTCTCCATAGCTATATTTTGCTCTACTAATGGAGCTTGTTTATGTAACTGAATCCACTGCTTCTCTAACATATCTCCTCTCTCTATGGCACATCTAAATCTTATCAAAACATCTTCTGGAATATAGAATTTTTCAGTAGGGAACCCCTCTTTTATCTTTGAGGCAGTAATAATATCTTCACCAAGTGGAGAGCCATGAGTAGCTGCCGACCCCTCTAACTCCATTGCACCTTTTCCAATAATAGTATTGGCAATAATCAGTGTTGGCTTTTTAGCCATTTTTACTTCATTTAAAACAGCATCAATCTCATCATAACAGTGACCATTAATCTTCTTAACATCCCAACCTTGTGCTAAAAATCTACCCTCTACATCTTCACTCCATGCAATGCTTGTATCACCCTCAATCGTAATAGAGTTTGAATCATAAATAAGGACTAAATTATCAAGCTTATTATGTCCTGCAACTGAACATGCCTCATAAGAGATACCCTCTTGCAGATCACCATCTCCACAAAGACAGTAAACTTTATGGTCAATAAGCTCACAAGTCTCTGAATTTACTTGTTCTGCTGTATATTTAGCTGCCATTGCAAAACCAACAGCATTAGCAATACCTTGACCTAAAGGTCCTGTGGTAATCTCAACTCCATCAGTATGACCAAACTCTGGATGCCCTGGGGTTTTAGAGTCAAGCTGTCTAAACTGCTTTAAATCTTCTAACGTTACATCATATCCCCAAAGGTGTAGAAGTGAGTATATAAGAGATGAACCATGACCACCTGAAAAGACTAAACGGTCACGATTTAACCACTTTGGATTTTTAGGGTTATGATTTAGATGTTCACCTAAAACCACTGCAATATCTGCAAGACCCATAGGTGCACCAGGATGTCCTGAATTGGCTTCTTGTACCATATCTGCTGCTAAAAAACGAATTGTATTTGCCATCTTTTTTCGTATTTTATTCTGCTCTGTCATTGCCATTTTACTTCCTTAAATTGTAATTTATCGGTGTCTATAGAGATATTTTTGAACAATATCTTTTAAACCGCTCTGTAGTTGTTCATCAAAACCATTAAACTGTTGTTCAACTGTTTTAACCAACGCTTCTGCCTCTTCTATGGTAGTCTCTAATCCAATGAGGTTAATAAATGAGTTTTTATCTCCATCGTTACCAGTAGTTTTCCCTGCCTCTTCCTCGCTTTGAGTCTCGTCAATTATGTCATCTTGAATCTGAAAGAGTAATCCCAAGTCAATTCCAAATTGGTAGAGTTCCTCTTGTTTTTTCTTCTCTAAACCTATAATGACTGCCCCCATTTGTAAGGAAGTTGCTATCAACTTTGCTGTTTTATTTCTATGTAGCTCTTTAATCTGCTCTAAGGTCAATGGTATATTTTCAAAATGTATGTCAATCGACTGTCCTAAAACCATTCCATAAGTTCCACCATCTCGTGCTAAAAGTTCAATCAATTTAATTTTAATATCATCTCGTAAAGGGGCTTTTGAAAGATGATAAAATGCTTCTGTATTTAGAGCATCTCCTATTAAAATAGCTGTTGATTCATCATAAGTAACATGCAAAGTTTTAAGACCTCTACGTAAAGAGGCATTGTCCATTGCAGGTAAATCATCATGTATCAAAGAGTAGGTATGTAACAGCTCTAATGCAAAAGCAGGTGCTAATGCTCCCTCAAAAAGTAAAGGTTCATATGCCTCAACTACAGAGAGTAGTAACATAGGTCTAAAGCGTTTCCCACCTGCTAAAAGCATAGCTCTCATTGCCTTATTGTAGTATGGATGAAAGGTATCTATATCAGGTAAATTTGCTTTTAAATAAGCTTCAAATCGTTGCATATATATTCTTAATTTTTTTGACGCTATTATAGCCAAATTGTTCTAAACTATTATGTTGATTTTAATTAAAATGTGATTTTTAGAAATTTTTTTTAAATTTTAAAAAGAGGTAGAAAGCTCTACCCCTAAAGAACAACAGCTTAAACTGCTGTTACATTTTCAGCTTGTGGACCTTTTTGACCTTCACCAATCTCAAATGTTACAGCTTGACCATCTGCAAGAGAGACTCTACCACCACTTGGGTTGTTCACTTGTCTAAAGTGTACAAATACGTCTGCTCCTCCACTTGCTTGTTCAATAAATCCATAACCTTTTTCATCGTTAAACCATTTCACAGTTCCATTAACTAATTCTGCCATTGTCGTACCTTTTGTAAATATATAACTTTTCTAAAGAAATTAATCTTAAAATCAAGTCGAATCCAAATAGAGAAGAAATATATTTCCACACTCATCTTTCATCTGCAACCATTATAGCTAGTTATATTAAAATTTCAGCATATAATTTGAACAAAACTAAAAATATGATATTTTGTCATATTATTTTAGCTTTTTGTGATTTTTTACTATACTATTCTCATCTATTAAGCCAACTGCTTAACTAACTTTTTCTCTTTATGATTTTCTATTATGGAGTGAAAAAGAGATGCTCCAATAAAAAGAACCCCAAGTGTTCCAACCATTATCTCATTGACATGAAAAAATATTTTTAAGAACATCACCATAGCAAGTGCAAATATAGCGTAGTGAGCTCCATGCTCTAAATATTTAAACTCATCAAGTGTATTCTCCTTTACAAAATAGAGTGTAAGCGAACGAACAAACATTGCACCAATTCCAAGACCAATCATAATAATAAATATATCTGAACTTAACGCAAATGCACCAATAACTCCATCAAAACTAAAAGAAGCGTCTAATACCTCTAAGTAAAGTAACCCCATAAGACCATTTCTTACACCATTACTACTTAATATATTATCCAAAGACTCAATCAATGAGTAGAGTAGTACTCCTGTAAAATAGGCTATTCCGATACTAGGCTGTGTAGAGAGACTCATCAATAATATACCTATAGCCATAGATATTATCATCTGAATACTTGATACTTTTCCCATCGTTAATAGAATATCACTCTCTTCAACTATTGTTATCCATTTATCTTCACGGTCAACATCAAATATAAAAGATAGAAATACCATAAGCAAAAAAGAGCCACCAAATGCAAAAATAAGCTTCTCCACAGAACCTAATGTTTCTTGATATTTTTCTGGGTTATCTAAAGCTAAAGTAAATGTCTCCAAAATACCTAAACCACTTGCTATAGCTACAATAATAATTGGAAAAAGAAACCTCATACCAAACACAGCTATAGGCATACCAAAGATAATAAATCTCTCTTGCCATTTAGACTCCATTGTCTCCAAGACCTTTGCATTTACTACTGCATTATCAAACGAGAGTGATACCTCTAACATAGCTAAAAGTACTACCACATAAAGTGTCGATACTCCTCCAACATAAAAAGCTAAAACCAAACCAACTATTGCAATAAAGATTGCACCTCTAAAATGTTTCATAATTATCCTTTATTTTAAAAATTATAGTCGAAAGTCTATTAGAAGAGAAAAAGTTTTTCAATACAATTCTCAAAAACTTTTAACAACTTTTCATATCATTTTTTAAATGACTATTTTTAGGGATTTCATATAAACTATTTTCTTCAAAATTATTTTATAATTAATATTTATCTTGTATAATTGTTTCTACAACTATTACAACTTTTAATAAAAGGGAAGATATGAGTACTTTTACTCAAAAATTACAACTCATTCAGAGTAAACTTTTTAATGATAATATAGATGAGTTTACAAAAGCACTCATTGATTATAAAAAGTTCAAAAGAGATAAGTTTGATGAAATTAGCGAAAAAGAGGCAAAAAAACAGTTTTTTTTTAATAGAAAAACTGTCCTTAGGCGTTGGCTACAACAAGGTAGTAGATGTAGTTCTGATTTTTGTAAAAGTTATCCTAACTATAAACTATCTAACTACCAACTTAAAGGAGAGCCTCTCTTTTTATTAAAAGATTTTCAAAAGGAGGATAACCTAAAAGAGTTTGAGCAGAGAGTTGAGCTATACCTTAAATATCAAAAGAAAACAGAAGCTCAAATAGACTATAGGTTTATCTACACCTTTTGTGAAATATCAAAAAAAATTATCTATTTCGAAATTATAGAGTGGATAAAAGGAGAAAATCAAAAAATTCAACTTTCATTACTAAAAGAGAATAAACAATATAGAGGTGAATTTCAATTAACTGATGAAAATAATATTTTAATCAATATTAAAGTAGATAA
>Ga0256833_1001775_pt1 | contig 15540 bp, 13 predicted proteins | sample 356284metaG_FD_190535 | JGI IMG/M metagenome (GOLD analysis project Ga0256833, IMG submission 190535) | Hydrothermal vent microbial communities from Mid Atlantic Ridge, Atlantic Ocean - 356-284 | ecosystem: Environmental > Aquatic > Marine > Hydrothermal vents | place: Atlantic Ocean: Mid...
CGGCAAGGAGGTCATCTATGTATGCGTAGGATGAATAAACATGGAAGTACCCGGTCCTGTTGTCGGCCCATGCCACATAAACCCTTTCGTTATCCGCATAAGAGTCTATATAATGGCCCGGCCAGCAGTCGTAATTTACATTATCTATACCGCATCCGGATTCCTCCACGAACTGGAATGTGGTATCGGACACCTGAATGGGCTGGCTCCAGGTTTCACCCATATCTGTGGACATGGAATGGAATAGGGCCCACTCCTGATAATTGAGTTTGTAGAAGTAAAACAGATGGACATATCCCCTGTTATCCACCACAACGGTGGGCATGTAGTAGATGCTGTTATCCCCATTGGGGGCCACCATCATGGTATCCCATGTAAGCCCGTTATCCAGGGACCTGGCCATGTAAACCCTCCAGTCGCTCCTCGAAAGGGTGGGACTGTGCATATAGGCAATGTATATGCCCCTTGCCAGGAGGTCTCCGGGGTTCTTGTATCCGGAAGCCACTATGCTCTGGGGATAGGGATTGGGACCCACACCATCGTACATGAGTCCCACCCTGACAGGGGCATTGGGCCAGTCGTTGCAATTCTCCGCCACAGATACATCCACTCCATAATAGCTCCCCGGAGCATCGCCCCAGAAAACAGCGTAGAAGTTCTTGCCGTCCGCATCTATGACGGGAATATAGTTGTTCTGGGCACCGGTGGGATAGACGATGTTCCATGTCTGGCCATAATCATCGGAACAGGCAACAGTTATTCCATTCTGCCCCTTCCAAACTATAGCTACCTGATCCCCCTTCACTGCGATCCAGGGATGGTCAACGGATGAGGAGGATTCGAGAACGACCACGGGAGACAGGGTCTGGCCCCCATCTGTGGAGCGCACATACTTGATCGCACTGTACTCCAGCCACACTATGTGAACCACATCTCCCTGCTTCCGGATTACGGGATCACAGCAGTCGCTCGAACCGAAAGCATCCTGATCCACACCCCAGGTGCGGGTGGTATCCGTGGACCTGTCGTACCAGTTGGTGCTGGTGCTCCCGTTGTCCACCCAGCTCGACAGGCCCAGATAATTCTCTGCCATTATTGTAATCTCCGCCTGCTCCTGACTCCCCGTCTTATCGTCTATCTTCACATCCGGAGAAAAGGGCGGCAAAATCACGAGACTCAAAAGCATGCGAGAAGTTTAAACCATCCCCGAAAAGGGATTCATCCAGCCCGGCTCTCCGAGAAAACAGTCGCCTGAAAGAGGAGGAAGTACATGACTATGGAAAGGGCCACCAATAGGGAACCCCACCGGATATCTGCGAAGAACCTCCATATCAGCCCCGCATGGAACAGGACCACGGGTATGTAGAGGATGGGATTGTACCTGCGGGTCCTTCCGAGTATGGTGGGGAAAATTATGGGGGCATGGGCGAAGATCATGGAGAAGACGAATCCAAGGAGTATGCCATGCAACATGAGGTCGTAATTCCACTGGAAAATCCAGGCGGGGGCGGTTATAATCAACCACAGGTAGCCCAGGAGCAGATTTACAGCCATAAAGCGGGTCACGCCCCTGGTTATGAACACATTTCTGGAAACGATGTCGTACTTGAAGGACCAGAGGGCAATGAGAAAGAGGGACAATCCCACCAGAGCCTTCCACCAGAAGTAGTACGATAGGGCAAAGATAAATAAAAGCAGGACGATGGAAACATCCTTCAGCAGACTCCTGCCCATGAATATGCTCAAATCGATCCTCTCCCCCACGATGACCATCACCAGGTACACGCTCCACAGAGCGATGGCCTTCTCCAGAGAGAAGTAATAGGCTATATTGCCCAGAAGAAAGAAGACAGAGGAGGCAAACATCAGCCCCCTGGCCAGATTTACACCGTACCTGCGAAGCAGTTCCAAGTAAATATAAACCGTTCCAAGGGCCCCCAGCACATAGAACAGGGGCTGAAGGGTAACGGCACCGATAAAGAGCAGGGCCGGAGGAATATACCAGCGATAGCCCCTGAAGGTCACGATCCTCTCTATACTGATTACCATTCCCAGAAATCCCATGACCATGAAAGGGGCGTGATAGGAGGGATCAAAAATGGGCACAAGGGGAAGTCCGGTCTTTATGAGGCCCAGGTATAAACCCAGAAGCATCAGGGCCATTGCAGACAGGATAAAGGGAACCCTGTAGAAAAACCGCATCGGATGGGAAAGTTTAAAGGAGGGGAAGATCCCCTCAACCCCTGCGCACCAGCTTGCTCAGAAGAACAATCCTGTCTATTACGATTCCCAGAGCAATGAAGGAGGCCACCTTATTGGCCAGCTGTGCAGTATAGAAGTCCAGCATGCCAAACTGTACGAAATTGGGACGGAAAGCCCACCGGATATTTCTCACGGCATCGGGAATGGTTATGAGGGCAATCAAAGACCACACGGGGAGTATTCCGGAGACCACCAGCGCCAATATGGACCCATACGAGAGGGCGATGAGAAGCGCATAATAGTACTGGGAGCCCTTCAAACCCAGAAGGGATGCCAGAGTACGATACCCGGACCTCATGTCATCCTGCATATCCCTCATGTTGTTGCCGTGAAGGATTCCCACAACCAGAATGGATACGGGAAGGAATGCCAGGAATGGAATCCAGGAGATCTGCCCCGTCTGAACATAATAAGAACCAACCGCTATCAGGGACCAGGCAAGGAACACGGCGACATCCCCCAGAGCCAGATACTTCCATCCCACGGGAACGAAGGCATAGAAGACACCCAGAACTGCCCCTGCCAGAACGAGCCACAGGAGCTGAGGACCCGACAGGAAGTAGAGGAGCAGACCCACCAGGGCCGCCAGCACGAGCAACACGGCTCCCACCATCAGCACCTCCCGGGGCTGAAGGAGTCTATCCACTATCGTTCTGCTGGAGCCCATGGTATCCCACCTGTCCGCCCCCTTCCTGTAATCGAAGTAGTCGGACCATGCATTGACACCAAGGTGGGCCAGAACCGCACCGGCGAGGGTCAGGAGGAACTTCCAGATATCCACCGCGGGAGCCACCAGACTGCCGATGATGACGGCCCATATCGTGATGCCCAGAACCCAGGGGCGGGTGGCCTGTATGTACAGCCTGAGCTTCGAGGGATGGGGAGCAAGACGGGGTATGATGCTCCGCACTTCCTCATCCATTTCCAGCTCCATTCGGGGCCTGAATCCTTCGGAGAGGTCCGTAATCCACACCTTCAGGGGCCTGATGCGGACCACGACGGCATCCGGATGGGCTTTGAGGAAAGGGATTATGGGAAAGTTCTTCCGCACCACTATGGTCCTCTCATCCGGATGTTCGTTTATGGGGCCCAGGATTTCCGCCACACCTTTCCCCTGAATGAACCTGAGGGGGTCGTTCTTCTCTATCACGAAGAAGACCTGCGGATTTTCCCTGAGGTTCCTCAGCGTATGGCCATCCGCCTCCAGTATCACATAGATATCTCCATCCTGTTCCCCGTAATAGACCTTCGCGCTCCATGTATTACCGGCACCATCCTCAGTCGTAAGGGTTATCGTGTTGTTCTCCGAAAGGATGCTCAGGTATCTTCTTATTACATCTTCCCTGACCATGCAGAAAGTTTAATCTCAGACACATGCTCCCAGCCCTCCCCTGCCGGATACGACCGGGTTTTAGCCCCCACTCCACAGCAATTGATCATGTATCAGCCCATGCATGCACACGACAGCAGTAAAAGGGACACATCCGGATTACAATACCCGGAATCTCTCCATCCACACCGCCAGAGTATAGAATTGAAATACCCGGAGATAATTAAAGCCCCTGCCGGAGAATTCCTCATCCAGAATCCTCTTTACCTCATCGTACCTCAAAAAATCCAGTCTCCTAAGGTTCTCCACCTTCCTGCGGACATGCCCTTCGTTCGCATGGATCCATCCCATCACCGGAGCACCGAATCCCCTCTTCCGCCTCTTTATAACATGCTCCGGAACCTTCCCCTCCAGCAGTTTTCTGAGGAGCACCTTGTTCCTGCGCAGATGGGGAGGAAGTTTGAGGGAGAAGAATATGATGCTGTCATCCAGGAGAGGCACCCTGAGCTCTATGGAGTGGGCCATGGACAGCTTGTCCGAGTACAGCAGATTGTGATGGGGCAGAAAGGTCCTGTAATCGAAGACCATCATCCGGAGGTATTCATCACCGGGCAGGTTTTTCCAGAGAGAAAGGGCCCACACGAAAGGATTGAACATGCCCTCCTCCCACCGGCGTATCAGGTTTTCCAGCTGGCCATCATCGTAATAGGAAAGGTAATAGGGGTAGGGCTTGCCCCTGACGCGGATGAACTTCTCCAGATTCCTGAGAATCAATCCCCCCTTACCCCTCCTCCCCACCACGGCAGAGAGGATGCTATAAATCAGCCCCAGGGGCAAATACCTGAGTCTTGCGGCCAGTTCGTAGGCCCTGTATCGGGGGTATCCTCCGAATATCTCATCTCCCCCCATGCCAGAGAGCATCACCGTGGTATCGGTCTGCTCACATATAAGGTATGTGGATACCGCCGCCCCATCCCCCACAGGCTCCTCCAGATGCCAAACCACATCGTACATGGTCCCCTCGTCGAAAGATACGCGGACCGGTACGAGCTCAACACCGAGGTGGGAAGCCACATCCCGCGCATACCGGGATTCGTCCTCTATTATATCCCTGGCCACATGCTCCTCATCGTACACCAGGGTGTAGGCCCTGTAGTTTCCAGAACGGGAGGCATAGTAGGTAATCAGAGAAGAGTCCACACCTCCAGAGAGGAATATGCCCACGGGGACATCAGAAATCAACTGCCTTTCCACCACGGATTCCATTATTTCCTCCAGCTCCTCAAGGGCATCCCCCAGGGTCATGGAATCATCGGGAGCCGGTATATAGGAAAAGTAGGGCTCCACTCTCCACCGGCCGGAGCGCAGGTCCATCTGGAGAAAGTGGCCCGGAGGGAGCCTGTATATACCCCGGAACACAGTCTCATCCAGCGGATTGAACAGGAAAGTCAGGTGCATCAGGACCGCCTGCGGATTGACCTCCCTCCTGTCCATCAGGGGAAGGAGCCCCTTTATCTCGGAAGAAAATGCCAGTCTTCCCCCCGCAAAGGCGTAATAGAGGGGTTTAATTCCAGCCCTGTCCCGCACCAGATAGAGTCTCCTGTCCCTCCTGTCGTAGAGGGCGATGGAAAACATCCCCTCTATCCGCCCCAGCGCCTCCCGGAAACCGAACTTGTGGAAGGTGTAGAGCAGTACCTCGGTGTCGGAATGGGTCCGAAAGCTATACTCCCCGAGGTCCTTCCTGAGCTGTCGGTGATTGTATATCTCGCCGTTGAACACCATGACCAGATGCCCGTACTCCATGGGCTGATTTGCCCTGTCGGAAAGGTCCAGCACTTTCAGGCGGCAGAATCCCAGGGAAACATATTCATCGGAGTAAAATCCACGGGCATCGGGGCCCCTGTGGGTAATGAGCTCGATGGAGCCGGCCAGGTCCACACCCCTGCCTGCAACGCCGGAGAATCCGCACACTGCAAAAGATTAAAGGATTCAGATATTACCTGATCTGGTCTAAGAACCTGACATCGTTTTCGTAGAACATCCGTATATCCTTGATGCCGTACTTGAGCATCGCTATCCTCTCGATACCCAGACCGAACGCAAACCCCGAATACTCCTCCGGGTCTATTCCCGCATTCTTCAGGACATTCTGATGCACCATTCCCGCCCCCAGTATCTCTATCCAGCCGCTTCCCGCATCCACATACACCTCTGTACTCGGCTCGGTGAACGGAAAGTAGGAGGGCACGAACTTCACCTTAACATGGGGGCCATAGAACCTCTTCAGGAACAGGGTCAGGGTCCCCTTGAGCTGGGCGAATGTCACATTTCTGTCAACATAAAGGCCCTCCAGCTGATGGAATATGGGCGAGTGGGTGGCATCAGGATTATCCCTTCTGAATACACGGCCAGGGGCTATTATGCGAACAGGGGGCTTTTCCTTTTCCATAACCCTTATCTGAACCGGGGATGTATGGGTCCTCATGAGCCGGCCATCGGGAAGGTAAAAAGTGTCCTGCATTTCACGGGCAGGGTGATACTCAGGTATATTGAGGGCCGTAAAGTTGTACCAGTCGGTTTCTATCTCCGGCCCCCTCCTGACCTGAAAGCCAAACCCCACGAATATGTCTATGATTTCGCTGAAAACCCTCGTCAGGGGGTGTATATTGCCCACATCCCCCTTTCTGCCGGGAAGAGTGGGATCATAGAAGGGCCCTTCGATATCCTGAAGTTCCTCCCTCCTCCTCTTGATTTCCTCCTCTGCAAAGCTCTTGAGTTCGTTGACCGCCCTGCCGAAGCTCCTCCTCTCCTCTATGGGCAGGTCCTTGATTTTCTTCGTCAGGAGGGTAATCAGTCCCTTCCGGCCCAGGTATTTTACGCGGATTTCTTCGAGCGAGCGGAGGTCCCCTGCCTCCGAAATCTCCCTGAGAAACTCCTCCCTGAGATTCTCCAGCTCACGCATTGGCACCAAGATGGGCTTTTGCTTTATTTACAAGCTCTTCGAAGGCCTGAGGATCCCTTATGGCCATCTCGGAAAGGGCCTTTCTGTTGAGTCCTATGTTCATCTCCTTTAGGGCATGCATGAACCGGGAATAGCTCAGACCGTATTCCCTGACCGCCGCATTGATCCTGGAAATCCACAGCCTCCTGAACTGCCTCTTCCTGAGCTTCCTGTGCACATAGGAGAAATAGAGGGACCTGATTACCTGCTCGTTGGCTCTCCTGAAGTGCCTGGACTTGGAAAGATAGTAGCCCTTCGCAAGCTTCAGAATCTTCTTGTGCCTCTTTCTCCTGACATTGCCCGTCTTCACTCGCATCTCCTGTCACTCCTTTTTGAAAGTCTGAAAATTATAAACCCGCTTCATCACCAGAACTGCTCCGGACTCCCACTTTTAATGCGACCATAGGCACATTGCTCAATGTGTTTCGGAATACTTAGAGGAGGAAAGATGTCTTCCATCAGCCTTTCTCGAATTCCATGTTTTTTATATCATGGGTCTTATGCAATGAGATGAATAAATAAATAGCATTCACTCACTTCGAACACCTTAACAGGGAATCGGTCATTTTATATCGGGCCTTTAAAATTTTAGGATAATGAAGAAATGGGTATTCCTTATTGCCCTGTGGCTGGTGAGCCTGGTGGCAGTATGGGGCTACACAACTCTAAAGTACAGCAGAGAGAAGGAGGAAGCGATAGAAAAGATGGAAAGGGGAACACCCATCCGCTCACTGCTCAAAGACTTCGGATACAGCCTGGGAATATACGCCACAGAAAAGGTCGTCTCCCAGGACCTGGGCGCCCTGCGATTCCACATCAACCACCTTGCGAGGGAAGACAGGAATATCCAGCTCATCATGATAGTGGATAAGAACGATACGGTTCTCCTTTCCACCAATGTAACGCAGGAGGGGGAGGACGCCAGAGCCATACTCGGATATGATCCCATGGATGTGGGAAAGATGGCTCTGGAGGACAACGGGGAAGTGCTGATTCTACATATTCCCCTCATAAAGTACAGCACCAAAATCGGCTATATAAGGCTCGAGTACAGGAAATAAAAGGAGGTGTAAAGGTATGATGTGGTTAGTTCTCGTATCGCAGACCTATACCTATGGTCTGAACCATGAGGCCCTTACCGGGGCCCAGAGGGTCGGGTCGGCATTCATAGACGGGGAGAATGCCCTGACATTCCAGCTGTTCAATCTGAATATGGGGTATAGCAATGTGCTCTACAATACCCTCGGCACGAGCGGAAAGCCCCTGTATCTCACCAATTACTTCGGACTGGGATATGCCCTCTCCGTATTCGAGGCCTCGGTTATATTGAACTACAACGCCGACTTTCTGCACTCCACCACCGATCCCGGAGATGACTATTATCTGGGATACGGCTTCGGCGACATAAAGCTGAACCTGAAAGTGGGAAAGGCATTTATGGACAGAAAGTTTGCGGCAGGCCTCAGGGGATATCTCACCCTCCCCACAGGAGAGAAGAAGTACTTCACTGCGGCCAATGATACCCTCACTCTTCCCCTGATTTCCAGCACCGCCTACGCTGACAAGGGAGGTCTCTACAGGCCCCTCGCCAGCTACGGTATAACATACGGATTTGGAGGACTCCTCTCCTACCAGAGCTATCCCATAAGGGTGGATTTCGAGGGGCTCTACTCGGTCGGGGATACCGTGCAGGGAGATGAACTCCTTAACCTTGGACTGGCCGCCCTGTTCCATGTGGGGGCTATAAAGCCCTATGCAGAGGTGGTTTACTTCAGGCCCATGGACAACATGTATAAGGATTCCAGCGCACTGCTGGTGGGATTCGGATTCAAATTCGGTTATCCCAACATGCACTTTACCCTGGGAGCAGAAAAGCCCATAATACACCACTACGGCCCCTATGGTCTGGCTTACTCCAACACATTCAAACCCACATGGACCTTCTGGCTCAATGCCAACTATACCTATGAAGCCGGCGTTCCCAGAGTGCAGCACGGCGATGTCATAGTCATCGTGAAGGACGAGGAAACAGAGCACCCCATAGAGGGAGCTTCCGTAATCCTGCAGGAGAAGGGGGATTCCCTCGCGACAGATGCCACCGGAAAGGTGGAATTCTCCAGGGTCGTGGTCGGAAGTTATAACCTGAAAGTCACCGCAAAGGACTATGTACCCGAAAGCAGGCTCATCAATGTCACCCCCGGAAAGATGGAAGTGGTAATCCTCCTGAAGAAGGTGAAGAAGGGGAATCTGACCATAGTGGTCAAAGATGCTTCCAGCGGTGCTCCGGTTTATGCAGAAGTCTCCCTCTTCAAGGACAACGAAAAGGTCAAGGAGGGATACACCAACAGGGAAACCGGCACCATAATCTTCAAGAATCTGGAGCCCGGAGTATATTCCTACAACATAAAGGCAGAGAACTATGTTTCCCAATCCAATGTGGTGGAAGTCAAGGCGGGTCCAGTCATAGAGGAAGTCAACCTCCAGCCCGTCAGGAAGGAAGTGAAGAAAGTGGTGAAGATAACCGGTAAGGTTACTGATATGGAGGGCAAACCCCTCGAGGGCGTAAAGGTAATTGCAAATGAGAAGACTGCCTACACGGATGCCCTGGGCTTTTACGAAATCGATTCGCTCCCCACGGGAGTGATAAAGCTGGGGGCAGTGGCGGATGGATTCGTCCCCTACAGCGAGATAATAGAGGCGAAGGAATCCGGCGTGATAACCAAGAACATAACCCTCAGGCCGGAGAAGAAGAAGGAAGCCCAGACAGGAAAGGTAATCATCACGGTCCTGGATAAAGAGACGAAGGAACCCGTAAAAGCCAGCATAGAAGTTGTGGGAACCGATGTCAGTGGAACCACGAACGACAAAGGAGAATTCACCATAGAGCTGGGTCCCGGCGAGTACGCCGTCAAAATCAAGCCCCTGAAGACGGGATATCTGACCATGATCAAGAATATCACAATCGAAAAGGGCAAGACCAGCACCGTAATAGCAGAAGTCGCAAAGAAAGGCTTTAAGATCAAGATCCGCAAGATCTACTTCGACACCGGAAAGGCCACCATAAAGCCCGAATCCTATCCCATACTGGAGGAAGTCTGCTCCGTTCTCAAAGAATTCCCCAATGCAGTAATAGAAGTTGAGGGTCATACAGATACCAGAGGCTCCGCCGAATACAACCTGAGGCTATCGCAGGCGAGGGCCGATGCTGTGAGAAGCTGGCTGATAAACCACGGATGCATCACACCCGACAGAATAAAGGCCATCGGATACGGCGAGAGCAGACCCGAGGTCTTCCCCGAGAGGACTCCCGAGGATTATCAGAGGAACAGAAGGGTGGTCATAAGGTTCATCGGAGAAGCAAAGTAAGGGTTGAGGGGGGCATCGCCCCCCTATTTAGAATTCAGCCCCTCCCTATCTCTCTCAGAACTTCCCTGGCAATGACGATTCTCTGTATTTCGCTGGTTCCTTCGTATATCGTGGTGACCCTTCCGTCGCGCCAGTATCTCTGTCCATCGTGCTCCATGGAGTAGCCCATGGAGGCAAGGATCTGGATGGTCCTGTCGGTTACATAGTTGGCCGTTTCGGAAGCGTAGAGTTTGGCCATGGAGGATTCCTTCCTGTAGGGAAGCCCCATCTGCTTGAGCCATGCGGCCTTATAGGTCAGGAGGCGGGCAGCCTCCATCCTGGTGGCCATTTCCGATATGTAGTACTGGATCATTTCGAAATTTGCTATGGGCTGACCGAATTGCTCCCTCGTGGTGGCATGCTCGAGGGCCAGCTCGAAGGCCCCCTGCGCAATTCCCAGAGACTGGGAAGCGATACCTATGCGGCCGCTGGAGAGGAGAGTCAGGGCTATCTTATACCCTTTTCCCTCCTGCCCAAGAACCTCATCGGGATATGCCTCGTAATCCTCCAGGATCAGCTCCGCGCTGTGGGCTCCCCTCAGTCCCACCTTCTCCTCCACTTTTCCGATCGAAAATCCCTTCCTCGTGGTGTCTATTACAAAGGCGGTCATCGTTCCCTTCGGATTCTTCGTGTCCTCCACAGCATACAGGATGATGTATCTGGCCTCCGGCCCATTGGTGCACCAGATCTTCCGCCCGTTGATTATGTACCTGTCCCCCTGCTTTCGGTATGTGGTCAGGAGATTTGCGGCATCGCTCCCCGCCTGGGGCTCCGTCAGGGAATAGGCCCCTATGGCCTCGCCGGAGATGAGAGGAGGAATGTATTTCCTCTTCTGTTCCTGTGTTCCAAACTGCATTATACCCCCGACGGCCAGGGAGGTATTGACAGACATGATCACGCCCAGCGCAGGAGAGACGCGGGAGATTTCCTCCAGCACCAGAGTATAACTGATGGCATCTGCCCCCACGCCCCCGTACTCCTCGGGCACCTCTATACCAAAGAAGCCCAGCTGTCCCATCTGACGAATTATGTCGTGGGGAAATTCATTGGTCTCCTCCATGTGCTTCACAGCAGGACGGATTACCCTCTCTGCGAATTCCCGAGCCGCTTCTTTGAACTGCCTCTGCTCATCGTTCAATCCAAAATTCATGGGGAAATTATATAGACTTTCTCCACACCTGAACCCGGAAGTTGGGAAAGTTGAAGATCAGATTCTTCGCCGCATTGCCCAGCCTGAAGACATCCAGCGCCCCCATCCTCGACGCAAGTTCCTCCACGATCTCCATTATACCGGCCTCCATGAGGAATTTTCCCTGCGGCTTCTCTTCGACCAACTCCATTCCCAGCTTCCTCATCCATTGCCGGATCAGGGTCCAGTCCACGAAATAGGTTATATCCTGCTCGTACTGGTGGACAAAGACATCCTCCCCCACCGTATGCCTGTGATAAACGGTCATGGACCCGGAGGGAAACCTCTCCAGAATCTCCTGCCTCTCGTATCCATAATCCACGATGATGATGTATCCCTCCTGCAGGACCTCCACCTGCCGGCGAAGGAATTCCAGTGCATCAACGGACACATCGTATATAACTCCATCGGGGGCATCCTCAGGAAGGATGTCCATATCCACTTCCGGACCCTCCACAAAACTGCTCCTGTCCTTCACATATAGCTCGACCCACCTGTCCCCCTTCCTTTTGAACCGGCGAAAGGGTATGGCGTCCAGCAGTTCGTTGTGGAATATGATGCCCTGAAATCCCCTGGCCTCCTCCAGAGATCCTATCCAGCGGACCCTGTTGCGAAGGAGGGACTCCTGCCTCTTCCTCATCGCAGGGCTCCTCTCCAGAATCATGTACCTGTAATCCAGCCCCTCCTTTTCAAAGTAAGATACCACATCGTGGGCAAAGTGCCCTTCCCCCGCCCCAATTTCCAGCACGGAAACAGGGGGTCTCCATATACGGGAGAAGTATCTGGCAAAGGTGTACCCAAAGAGAACCCCCGTCGTGGAGGCAGTGTAGTAATCACCCTCTTTCCCTATTGCACGGCGGGTGGTGTAGTATCCCCTCTCGGGGTTGTACAGCAGATCCTCCACGAAGTGGTCGAACCTCTCTATATTCTCTTTACCCATTCGTAAAGCCCCCTCAGAACAGCAAACGGCTCATACTGAAAGTCGTGAAGATACCGGCTGTAAAAACCGTAGAAGCCACCCGTGGCAAACCGTCTCCTGTGGGGATATGTCCTGCGGAAGTGCTCGATGATGGCCTTAATGCTCTCGAACAGGCCCGAGAGTATGGCCTCATCCGTGGTATTCCCTATATTTCTCCTCGCCTCCCGAAGGCGAACATCCGGAAGCAGGTCCGCACCGCTTCCCAGGGATGAAAGCCACAGCCCCGCCCCCGGAAGGATCACACCCCCGTAGAACTCCCTTCCAATAAGATCCACAACAGTAGCCGTCCCGAAATCGATGATGAGACTCAATTCCCCCACCGCATACCTGATGAAATGGGCCTTTGCAATTCTGTCGCTCCCCAGGGTCCTGGAATAGTTGAGCGGAACAAGGGAATTGTCGAAGGTTATGACCATCACCTTCTTTCCCAGAGAAGAGGGATCGAAAGCAGACTTCACAGAGGAGACAGCGACCACATCCGCCGCAGTGATGAAGCTCCTCAATTCGTCAAGGCGGGAATAATCGAAGATGGCCGTCCTTTCGAAATGCCCCTCCCCATCCGACAGGGCGGCTTTTATGCGGCTGTTTCCGGCATCCACCAGTCCCAGCTTCATGGGTACCTGTACTCCACGCTTCCCCTTCTATTCTCCCACACCGTAATTCTCATGGAGCTTATGCGGTCGCCCATCCTTTCCCTCAACCTTTCCCCCACCCACAGAGCTATATTTTCCGCGGATGGATTTCCCTCCATGCGGACGACGGGCTGGCCCTCAGACTCCAGAAGATCAGCGAGGGGATCATCTTTCCTGAGAAGAGTCTTATGGTCCAGCTCCAGGAGAATGGATTTCACCTCGTTGAAGTCTATGACGAAACCCACCTCATCCAGCTCCCGCGTTTCTATCTCCACCACGAAGAAGTAGTTATGGCCATGCAGAAATCTGCACTTTCCCGAATAATCCAGAATCCTGTGGCCGGCGGCTATCTCGTATTCATAGCGGAGCTTCATCCCCAAAAGTTTATAGACGAAAATCCCGGGTATCAGGTGGAAGCCCTCATTCCCAGCACCTCGGGAGCGAATTTTTCATAAAGCTCGCTGTAAAAATCCTCCACCTGTGCCGACACCACTTCCCACCTGTACTTCTCCATGACATCCCTGTAGCCCTCCTCCGCAAGGCGTCGGGCCATGGGACGATTGCTCAGAACCCTGACCACCTTATCAGCAAGGTCCAGATGATTCTCCCTCTCGAACAAAAGCCCATTCCTTCCATCCTCTATGACCTGCCTGTATCCCTCTATATCGGACGCCACAACGGGCCTCCTGGAAGCCATAGCCTCAAGAAGAACTATCCCGAAACTTTCGTTTCCGGTGGCGGGAGAGACGAAGACATCAGCGCTCGTGTAGTACTTAGGCAGGTCATCGTACGGCACCTTTCCCGTAAATATGACCCTGTCCCTGAACTCATCCCTGATAAACTGCTCGTAATAGGCCCTGTAGGGACCATCCCCCACTATCACAAATCTGGTGTCGGGCACATATTTGAGAATCTCCGGAACAGCAAGGAGCAGGAACTTCAATCCCTTTCTGGGCTCCAGCCTGCCCACGAAGAGGACCTTCCTGTATGGATCACCGGCAAGCCACTCTATGGGAGGATTGTGGGGATTGAACCTGCTGACATCCACCCCGTTGGGGATGATGCGATACTCCCCGGGAAAATACATGGCTATGGACCTTCTGGCCACTTCGGAGACGGCTATTCTCCCATGCAGTTTTTTGAAGTAGTGCTCCAGATAGTTCTTGAACAGCCTGTAAAGCATATTCCTGTCGTAGGCCGCATGAAAGGTGGCCACATTTATGCTCCTGCTGTACTTGAGCGCGAGCATGGGAAGGACCGGAGCTATGGGACCGTGTATATGGATGAAATCGTAATTGCCCCTCTGCACTATATCCCTTACCAGCCTGTGAATCCTGGGCGAAAGGGTTATGCTCCCAATCGATTTATTCACCGGAATCTTGAAAGACCTGCCCACCCTTATCACATAGGGGGGGTCCACATATTCGACCCCATCAGTGAAATTGGCGGTCAGGATAAAGGTTTCGTGTCCCCTTTTTCTCAGATGAGCCGCAAGGTGATGAATATGCTCGCTTATTCCGCCGGGGTGCGGATAGAATATGTCGGAAACGAAAAGGATGCGGTACTTCATGCTTCGGACTCCCGCCTCCGTATGAGAATGAGCCAGAGAACACCAAATGCAACGGCAATCACGGAAACGATGTGGGCCAGCTTTATACCCATGACGCTGTCGGAATCGGGACGGAAGAATTCGACGAAGAACCGGATAATTCCATAGTTAATAAGGTACACTGCCACCAGAGCGCCCCTCTTTCTGAACCATCCCGCCTCCTTCATATAATACAGGATGAAGAAATTGGCAAGGTCCAGCAGTCCCTCATAGAGGAAAGTGGGATGAAATGTCTCGAAATCCCGGTACCCGGCAAGTCTGTGATCCGGGGGAATGTATATGGCCCAGGGAAGCTCCGTGGGAGGACCATACAGCTCTTTATTGAAGAAATTTCCCCAGCGGCCGATGGCCTGACCGAGGGCCAGATAGGGCATTACCAGATTCGCAAGGAGCCAGAAATCCCACCCCTTTATGCGGGCTATGACATAACCCGCCAGCAGTCCCCCTATTACACCCCCGTATATTCCCAGCCCCCCGTGCCATACCGCCAGAATCTCGGAGGGATGCTTTCCGTAATAATCCCAGTTGGGAATAACATGGTAAAGGCGGGCCCCCAGCAGGGCGAATATGATAACCCAGAAAGCGGCATTCTCGAACTGGTTCCAGTCGATATTTATTCCGAATTTCCTGAAATCCTCCCTGAGAAAGTAAAGGCCCAGAAAGATTGCTATCACATACATGAGTCCGTACCACCGAATCTGAAGGGGACCGATGGAGAAGATGACGGGACTTATATCGAGATCCTTCAGGAAGAAGTACAGAAGAATGTAGGCGACGGTCGTTATGATCCATAAAAGAAGATACCTTGCGGGACCTGGTTTGCTCATGGATGACGAAAATTATAAACTTTGGGGGTGTTATAATTTTACCATGGTGCAGAACATTCCCACAATTCTCGTATATGCCGGTTTCGTATGGGTCTTTATAGAATCCATCGTGGATGCCATAGATTTCGGTGGATACAGTCCCGTTGTAGTAATAGCATCCTTTCTCCTGTGGCAGTTCCTCCTCGTGAAGGCAGGAATAATAGGAATAATCCTCGCATTGCTTCTGGTTATTGCAAACCACATGATAAGCACGAGCCAGAAGAGACACTGGCAGAAGTTGAATGAAAAAGCCCAAAGGATAGCGAG
>Ga0256833_1001776_pt1 | contig 15533 bp, 18 predicted proteins | sample 356284metaG_FD_190535 | JGI IMG/M metagenome (GOLD analysis project Ga0256833, IMG submission 190535) | Hydrothermal vent microbial communities from Mid Atlantic Ridge, Atlantic Ocean - 356-284 | ecosystem: Environmental > Aquatic > Marine > Hydrothermal vents | place: Atlantic Ocean: Mid...
ACAGGTATGTAAAGGGCATTAGCCGTTTGCCTTTACCGCCGCAACGCAGCTGATGCAAATCATCGCCCTAGTTTATCGACAGCTAGTTTCTGTGGTTTTTTACTAGGGGTGCAGCCCGGCGAACTCGAGCCCCATGCGCTCGTCCCAGCCCATGCGCAGGTTCAGGGCCTGGATCGCGTGACCCGCCGTGCCCTTGACCAGGTTGTCGATAGCGCTGATGACGACCAGGCGGCCGGTGTCGGGCTCGAGCTCGAAGCCCACGTCGGCGTAGTTGGACCCCGTCACCACCTTGGGGTCGGGGTAGCGGTGGATGCCCCGGCGCTGCTTGACCAAGCGGACGAAGGGCTTGTCCGCGTAGAACTCGCGGTAGGCCTGCCAGACGTCCTGCTCGGAAAAACCGTCGGGAATGAAGACCTGGGCGGTCATGAGGATGCCGCGAATGCGCTCGCTGGCCACCGCGGTCATGTGCACCTCGGGGGTGCCGGGGAGGTACTCGATCACCTCGGCGGTGTGCCGGTGGCCGGTGGGCTTGTAGACCCTGAGCGCCCCGCTGCGCTCGGGGTGGTGCCCCGCCAGGCTGGGCTCGGCCCCCGCGGCCGAGGAGCCGACCATCACGGTCACAAAAACGTCGCGCCGCGCCACCAAACCGCCGCGGTAGAGCGGGTAGAGGCCCAGCAGGGTGGCGGTAGCAGTGCAGCCGGCGCCGGCGAGCCAGTTGGCGTTCTTGATGGCCTCGGCGTTGATCTCGGGGTTGGCGTAGGCAAACTTCTCGAGCAGCTGGGGGCGCGGGTGGGCACCGTAGAAGCGCTCGTAGAGCTCGAGCGTCTTCAACCGGAAGTCGGCCGAGAGGTCGATGATGTAGGGCGCTTTTTCCTTGTAATGGTCGAAGTTCTGCGCCGCCACCCCGTGGGGCAGCGCCAGCACGATCAGGTCGGCTTCTTCCAGTTTTTCGGGATCGGTGAACTTGAGGTTGGTCTGGCCGCGCAGGTTGGGGTGCACGAAGGTCACGGGCTGGCGCAGGTAACGGCGGCTCGTCACCTGCACGACGTCCAGGTAGGGGTGGCCCAGCGCCAGGCGCAGGAACTCGCCCCCGGCGTACCCGGAGCCTCCGACGATGACGGTGCGTAGGGGTTCCATGCTGCCCCTATGGTAACAGGGACGCCTGATCCGGGCCCGCGGCGGCTGCCGGTAGATTATACTTATTTCAAGGAGTACGCATGCGCACGCCCCTGACCCGCCTCACACCGTGGCTGCTCCTGCTACTCTTCGCGCTCGCTCCGGCCGCTCACGCGCTCGACCTGGAGGAAGAACTCCGCGCGTCGTACCCCGGCCTGCTCGAAGCCCTCGCCGCCGACGGGGTACGCCTCGACTTCGCCCACGCACGCACGGCTCCGCCCGCCCCGAACGCCAACTTTGCATGGGTGCGGGTGCCCGAATCCGCCCCACCCCCCACGCGCCCGTGGACCGTGGCGCTGGAGCTCGAGCTCGAAAACGACCGGCTGGCGAACCTCCGGGTGGTGCTCCAAGCAAACGGCGAGGAGGCATTTCCCTACAGCATCCGGACCGTGTCGTGGAGTCTGGACGGCATTGTGCGTGGGGCGAACGCCAGCGTCATGAACGCGCCCCCAGGCGCCGACGCCGCCTACGACCGTGTGGGCGAGCGCATCTTCCGCGACCGCCTGCCCACCACCTACGCCTACCTCCACTCCCTTGAAAACCTCCGGGCACGAAGCACCTATTTGGCGCTCGCCGTTACCTTGCTCTTCGGCCTGGGCCTGGTCTTCTTCGCGGTCACGCGGCCGCAAACGCTCTGCCGTTGGACGACGTGCGACGGACGCTGGACCGTCCAGACAACCGTCTTGACGGGGTTTGTGCTCGCCATCATCTTGTGGATCAACAGCCCCTTCGCAACCGAGGCCTCCTTCGAACTCAACCTCTTCCTCGTCTGGACCCTGGCGGCCGCAAGCGCCACGTCCGCGCTAGCCCTGAACGCCTCCTCGCGCGACCTGGACCACTTCGCACGGGGCCTGGTCATCCTCACCGCCCTCGGACTCGCGGCGGCCGAAACGCTGAACGTGCTGGGCATCGCCCGGCACAACGTCTACGCCTTCGTTATGGGCTATCTGGTCGGAATGACGCCGCTCGCACTCGGCGCGCAAAAGGGCTGGCTGCGACCACCAGGCAGCCAGGCGGCGAAAGTGCCTACCCCGGATCCAGCCGCCCCGAAAACAGCGGCGCCTCCTCCGCCCGAAGCTGGGCCTCAGTGACGAGGCGGCCGTCTGAGCGGATGTGGCCCACCTCCTCTGGCTCCAGTGCGCCGAACTTGATCAGGCCACGCACCACCAGGAAGCGGCGGTGGCAGCGGCGTGGGTCTTCCTCGGCGCAAACCAGGGCCACGGTATGGCGGCTGGCGAGTTCCACCAGCACCTCCAGGCCCTTTTGGAACTCCGGGTCGCGCAGGCGCGCCTCCACGTTTAGCTTCTGGCGGCTGCCGTGGGGCACGCCGCCGAGCCGGTCGCCCATCCAGATGTAGTCAAAGCCAGCCTCCTGCAGTGCCTCGGCGAAGGGCTTGTGGTTGTACTGGGGGTTGTGGCGCGAGAAGGGGCGGGCGCGAACGTCCGCCACCACCTCGACGCCGTGGGTGCCGAGGAGTTCGAGAAAGCGCTCGAGCGGCAGGTTGGAGTGGCCCAGCGTATAGAGCATTCCGCCACCAGAATAACGGAGGCAAAAGCGCGCCCGGAAAACCGGTTTGTCAGCCCCGCGAAGCGGCGTAACTCAGGATCTTGCCGGGGATGTCCACTCCGGTGACGCTCACCGAGTTCTTGAACTCCATGGTGTGGTTGACCTCGTTGACCAGCAGGCCGCGCCCCGACTCGAAGACGTCCACCGCCAGCACCCCGCCGCCCACCGCTTCGGCGGCGGCCAGGCTGATCTCAGCTAAAGCGTCCGTAACGGGGCAGTTCTCGGCCACCGCGCCGCGGGCGGTGTTGGTGATCCAGTGGGCGCTCGAGCGGTAGATGGCGGCCACCGGTTCGTCGCCGACCACGAAGACGCGGATGTCGCGCCCCGGTTTTTCCACGAACTCTTGCAGGTAGTAGAGCTGGTGCTGGTAACCCATGAACTGCTTGTGCTCCAGCAGCGCCTCCAGCGCGTCGCGGTCGTTCACCCGGGCCACCATCCGCCCCCAGGAGCCGACCACCGGCTTGACCACCAGCGGATAGCCCCATTCCTCGGCGATCTTCAGGGCGGTATCCGGGTCCAGCGCCAGCGCGGTGCGCGGCTGCGGCACCCCGGCGCGGGTGAGCGCGGCCGAGGTGGCCCACTTGTCTCCGGCGGTCTCGATGACCTCGGGGCGGTTGACGGCGGGAATGCCCAGGGCGGTCAGGTAGCTGCTCGCGGCCAGGCCGCGCGACTGGCTGACGGCGCGCTCGAGCGCCGCGCCGACGCCTTCCAGTTCGGCCGGCCGGTTTTCCAGGTCCATGACCAGCTGGGGCAGGTAGACCTTCTTCCAGGCCAGGTCCAGCCGGTCGGCCGCCTCAAAGAGCAGTTTTTCGTCGCCGCGAATGCGGTCGTAGAGGATGGCCAGCATACGGTATCCGTTTCTGCGGAGTATTCCCCTGCAACCGAAGAGGTTCGTGGCCTGTGGTCCGTGGCTTGTAGAAAAACCACAGGCCACGAGCTACAGGCTACAGGCCTACTCTCCCCAATCCTCCGCCTCTTCCGGCGCCAGCTCCACCTTTAGCGACTCCACGGAAACCACCTCGAGCTCCGCGCCGCAATCATCGCAGATAAGCAGTTCGCCAAGTTCCGGGCTTTCCAGCGTCAAGGTAGCGCCACATTCAGGGCAGGTAACGGTCACAGTTCTTCCTCCTCAACGTCGCCCCAGTCGGGCTTGAAGGTAAAGCCGCACTCGGGGCAGGTAATGGGTCCTTCGCCTTCCACCTCGATCGGGGTCTCGCAACGGGGGCAGTCCACGAAAAAGCCCTCGCCCGCCTGCACCACGCGCAAGGTCAGCGGCTCCAGCAGGGCCACCTCGACCACCGCACCACAGACCTCGCACTCCAGCAGGCTCCCCTCGTCGAGCCGGTCCAGTACGTCTTCGTCGAGCAACAGCGGCTCGTTGCACAGCGGGCATTCCATGCTCAGGGCTTCCATGCCTCACTCTACCCCCGGGAAGTCGCCGTGCTTCTTGAAGTATTCGAGCAGACTCCCCTCCTCCAGTGCCGCCAGCAGGAAGGCTGGCAGAGGCTCGAGCCGGTAGGTGCGCCCCCTGAGCTCCAGGGTGCCGGTGCGGATGTCGTAACTTACCTCGTCTCCATCTCTCGCTGCGCTTACCACCTCCTCCGAGACAAAAGGCACGATGCCCAGGTTCACCAGGTTGCGGTAGAAGATGCGGGCGTAGCTCTTCGCCACGATGGCGCGTACCCCAAGCTTCTTGAGTGCTTCGGGGGCGTACTCGCGGCTCGAGCCCAGTCCCAGGTTGCGCCCCGCCACGATGAGGTCACCCGGCCGGTACTCGCGGGCGAACTCGGGGCGCAGGTGGGCGAAGGCGTAGTTCTGGAAGACGTCCTCCCCCACCATGAAGGGGGCGTACTTGCCGGGGAGCACGTCGTCGGTGTTGACGTTGTCGCCGAAGAGCCAGAGGCGGTGCGTGGTGCGTGGTTCGTGAGGCGTGGTCACGGGGCTACCTCCTCTTCGTCGGGAATGCGGCCCAGCACCGCCGCCAGCGCCGCGGTGCGCGGGCTGGCCAGAAAGACCTCGGCCTCGGGCGAGCCCATCCGCCCCTTGAAGTTGCGGTTGGCGGTCGAGACCACCCGCTCGCCGCTCGCGGCCACCCCCATGTGGCGGCCCATGCAGGGGCCGCAGCCGGGGGTGCCGATCGTCGCCCCGGCCTCGATCAGGCTCTGTAGCACACCTTCCGCCATCGCCTGCTGCAATACCTGGCTCGAGGCCGGCACCACCAGCATCCGTGTGCCCGGCGCCATCCGCCGCCCGCGCAGCACCTCCGCCGCCGCCCGCAGGTCCTCGATGCGGCCGTTGGTGCAGGTGCCGACGAAGACGAAGTCCACCTCTGCCCCGGCGTAGTCGCTGAGCGCGTGCACATTGTCCACGTAGAAGGGCGCGGCCAACCGCGGCGCGAGCGCCGTCAGGTCGATCTCCAGCTCGCGGGCGTAGACCGCGTCCTGGTCCGCCCGCAGCCAGCCGGGCACCTCGTAAAGATCCAAAATCTCGCCTGAAGGCGCCACGATCCCGGCCTTGGCCCCGGCCTCCATGGCCAGGTTGGCCAGCGTCACCCGCTCGCTACGGCCAAAGGCCTCCTCGGCGCCACCTTCCAGGTGGATCTCGATGGCCATGTAGGTCGCCCCATCGGCCCCAAGCCGGCCCACAATTTCCAGCGCCGCGTCCTTGGCGCTCACCCCCGGCCGCGGCCGACCGCGGAGGGTGACCTTTACCGACTCGGGCACCCGCAGCCAGGTCTTGCCGCTGGCGATGGCCAGGGCGATGTCGGTCGCTCCCATGCCGGTACCAAAAGCGCCGACACCGCCGTAACTGGTCGAGTGCGAGTCGGACCCCACGATCAGCGCCCCCGGCCGGGCCACGCCCTCTTCGATCAGCACCTGGTGGCAGACGCCGCGGCCGACCTCGTAGAAGTTGACACCGGTGCGCCGCGCCCAGTCGCGACCGCGCCGCTGCGCCTCGGCCACGTTAACGTTGGCCGCCGGGGCCACGTGGTCGAAGACCAGCGAGACCCGCTCGGGGTAGCGCGGCTGGGCGCCCAGCTCTTCCAGCCGGTCTATGACGGTGGGCACGATCGAGTCGATCGTCATCGCGTGGTCGACCTCCACCACCACCAGTTCCCCGGGCCGCACCGGCCGCCCGACCTTGTGCGAGAGGATGGCTTGGGCGAGGGTCATGGTCGCCTCCGGCGGCTCGTGGCTCGTGGCTCGTGGCTCGTGGCTCGTGGTTTTTTAGCGGCCAAAGCACTAGAACCCCAACGGTTTTTTCTACAGGCTACAGGCCACAGGCTACAGGCCATCATCATGCCATCACCCACTCCCTCAATATCCCGTCCAGCCCTTCTAGCGTAAGCTGCCCGCGGTCGGCCAGCTCCTTGATGCGGTGGGTAAGTCGGTGCAGTTCCTCCTCGCCGAAGGAGAGCCCCAGCTCCTCAGCCCGCTTCTTGATGGCGGCGCGGCCGGTGAGGCGGCTGGCCACGATCAGCTTGCGGCTCACCCCGAAGACCTCGGGGTCGTAGGCCTCGTAGGACTCGGGGTTGAGGTAGATGGCCTTCAGGTGCATGCCGGCCTTGTGGCTGAAGGCCGTTGCCCCGGTGATGTAGTTGTTGAAGGGGATTTCCACCCCCACCATGCGGGCGATCATGCGGTCGAGCTCGGGCAGCATTTCCAGGCGGTACTTGCTTTGCACGTAGTCGGGTTGGACGGTGTACATCCGCGCCAGGAAACCCCCCAGCGGGGTGATGCCGTTGCGCTCGCCGATGCCCAGGATTGCCGTGTCCACGTGGGTGGCCCCGGCCTCGATGGCCTCGAAGGCATTGGCGATGGCACCACCGGTGTCGTTGTGGCCGTGGAACTCGATGTCCACCTCGGGGCCGATGGCCCGTCGCACCTCACGCACCAGGGTGTAGACCTGGCGCGGCGTGGCTACGCCCACGGTGTCGGCCAGCCCCACCCGGTCCACGTAGGGCGCGACCGCGCGGTAGACCTCCAGCAGGTCGTGCTCGTCGGAGCGGAAGGTGTCTTCGGCCGAAAAGCGCACCTCCACCTCCGGCGCTTGCTCGCGGATGAAGGTGATGACCTCGAGCGCCTCCTCGATGATGCGCGGAACGTCGCGGCCGTGGGCGGCGCGCAGGTACTTGCTGGTGCCGAAGAGCAGGTCGATGCCCTGGACGCCGGTCTCGAGCGCTGCCTCGGCGGCGTCCCTGCGGGTCTGAATGTGGGTGATCACCCTGGCCCCAAGCCCCAGGTTCGCCACCACCCGGGCGTCGTGGGCCGACTGGGGCGAGGCCACCGGGGTGGTCACCTCCAGGTATTCGATGCCGAAGGCGTCGAGCGCCTTGGCGATTTCTACCTTGTCGTCGGTAGAAAAATGCGCCCGCTCGAACTGCTCGCCTTCGCGCAGCGTGGAATCGATGATGGCCCACCTTCGTTCCTGCTCGATCATCCCTTCACCTCCCGGCCAAAAAAGAACCGGCCTGCAAACGTTTGCAGGCCGGAGGCGTGGCGCGTGCTAGGCTAGCCCGCTCCTCCGGCGCATAGTTTTTTGGCCTCCTGGTACTTCATGGTTCGCAATATTATTCAAGCTACGTTCGGTTGTCAAGGGGCTTGGGGTAGTAGGTGCACGGTACGTAGTACGTGGTACGTGGTAATCGGTAAGACCCGCGGCTTGAGGCCTGTGGTCAGTGCTTGTAGCTCGTGGCACGTGGTACTTTTTCGTCGTGACAATGAAGCCGTCGGCCGAGTTGAAGTGAAAGCAAGACACCCTCTCCAAGAGGGGAGGTTTGGGTAGAGGTTGCTGGCAATGCAATAGCCAAAAGCCGGTGGCCAGTACACAGCCAACCTACACCCCACCTCCCACCTCCTACGCCCTACAACCCAAGCAGCATAAGCCGGGCCCTGCCCGGCTTATGCGCGGCTTGTGCGCAGCAATGTTTACCTGCGCCCGGAGAACCAGCGCCAGCGCCGCGGCGGGTGCGCGAGGTGCAGCGGCTCCGGGTTGAACTGGGCACGCTTGCCGTGAATCCGCAGAACCAGCTTGGCTACGGTACGGGTACGCGGGTTCCTGAGCATAGGGTCCTCCTTGCCGCTTAGGTTAGCGGCGCAGGCTCGGGAATGTCAAGTATTCCGGTTGGTTTTTAGGTAAATGAAAGCGATAACTGTTCGTTTTACCAGCTATCCCGAAGCTCAAGCCTCCCGGGGGAGAACGTTCTTGGGCAGGTAGCGCATCAGTGCGCCCACGACCTCCTCGAGCGTAAGCTCGCTGGTGTCGAGCACCAGCGCGTCCTCCGCGGGCGCCGACTGCTTGGCGTCGCGCTCGTCGCGCATCTTGAGCATCTTCTCAATGGCGGCCACATCGTCCGACCGCTCGCGGGCACGGCGGCGGGCGCGCACCTCGGGGCTGGCGGTCAGGTAGAACTTGTATGGCGCGTGGGGGAAGACGGCGGTGCCCATGTCGCGCCCCTCGACCACGAAGGGCGGGGGCACCTCGCGCAGGCGGGCGTTGACGTAGGCGCGCACCCGCGGGTGCCGGGCCACCGCGCTCACCACCGCGTCCACCGCGTCGGTGTGCAGGTGGGGGGTGAGGTCTTCGTCGCCGGCGTAGACGCGGTTGCCCTCGGCGTCGGGCTCGAGCCTCAGCGGACGGCGCTCGAGCAGGCGCACGATGGCCTCCTCGTCGTCGGGGTCCACCCCGTGGCGCAGCACCTGGTAGGCCACGCCGCGGTAGAGCAGGCCGCTCGAAACGTAGGGCACGCGCAAAGCGCGCGCCAGCAAGCGGGCCACGCTCGACTTGCCCGAGGCTCCGGGCCCGTCGATCGTGACGATGAGGGGCTGTGCTTCGTCCACCGCTTCCCACTAAACCCAGTCGGGGCGGGGTTTGTCAACGCAAGTAGACTGAGAACGTGGACTTCGCGGTGGAAGACTGGGGCCTCGTCCCCTACGCCGAGGCCTGGGAACGCCAAAAAACGCTGCACGCCGCGGTCACCTCAGGCCGCCGCCCACCCACGCTGGTGCTTACCGAGCACCCCCGCACCCTCACCCTGGGCCGGGCCGCCACCGGCGAGAACCTGCTCTTCGCCGAGTCCTGGTACCGCCAGCAGGGCTTCGAGGTCTTCTGGGTCGAGCGCGGCGGCGACGTGACCTACCACGGCCCCGGGCAGCTGGTGGCCTACCCTATCTTCCCAGTGGCGCGGCGGGTGCGCGACTTCTTGCGGCTTTTGGAAGCGGTGGTCATGGATGTGGCCGCCAGCTACGGCATCGAGAGCTACGCCACCCCCGGCTACGCCGGCGTCTGGGTGGGCGAGGAAAAGCTGGCCGCCTTCGGCGTGGCCGTCAAGCAGGGCGTGGCGCTACACGGGCTCGCGCTCAACGTGAACACCAACCTGGCTGACTTCGAGGTGATCGTTCCCTGCGGCATCAAGGACAAGGGCGTGACCAGCCTGCAGAGGCTGCTGAGCCGCGAGCTGGAGATGGGCGAGGTCAAGGAGCGGCTCACCGCCGCCTTTCGGGCGCGTTTCACCGACGTGAGCGCCCCCACGCTGCCCCCGAGCGGGCGAGGGTAAGCTGGAGGGGATGAAAAAGGTTTCCCTGACCGACCCCGAGACCGGCCGTACCCGCGAGGTGCCGGTGGTCGAGGGCGGCGTGAAGACGAAGCGGGCCGAGCCGGTGGACCGCAACAAACCCGCCTGGCTCAAGGCCCCGCTGCCCACGGGCGGCACCTACGCCCGGCTCAAGGGGCTGGTGCAGGAGCTCGAGCTCCACACCGTCTGCCAGGAGGCGCGCTGCCCCAACGTGGGCGAGTGCTGGGTCCACGGCACCGCCACGTTGATGATCCTGGGCAAGGTCTGCACCCGCGCCTGCAAGTTCTGCGCGGTCTCCACCGGCAATCCCGCCGGCTGGGTGGACCTCCACGAGCCCGAGCGGGTGGCCCGGGCAGTGGACGAGCTGAACCTCCAGTACGTCGTGCTCACCAGCGTCGACCGCGACGACCTCCTCGACGGCGGCGCGGGGCAGTTCGCGGCCGTGGTGCGCGCCATCAAGGCCCGCACGCCGGGCGTGCGGGTGGAGGCGCTTACCCCAGACTTCCAGGGCAACCCAGAGGCTGTGCGCACGGTTATGGAAAGCGGCCTCGACGTCTTCGCCCACAACCTGGAGACGGTGCGCCGCCTCACCCCGCGCGTGCGCGACCCCCGCGCCGGCTACGACCAGAGCCTGGCGGTGCTCGAGCTCGCGGGGCGGCTCGCGCGCGAGCGCGAACCCCGCGTTCTCACCAAGTCGAGCCTGATGGTGGGCCTGGGCGAGACCGACGCCGAGATTGCCGAGGCCATGGACGACCTGCGCACCGTGGGGGTGGAGATCCTCACGATCGGGCAGTACCTCCGCCCCACCCCGCACCACCTGCCGGTGGAGCGCTACGTGACGCCCGAGGAATTCGAGGACTACCGTCGCCTGGGCCTGGAAAAGGGCTTCGTAGAGGTCTTCTCGGGTCCGCTGGTGCGCAGCAGCTACCGCGCCGAACGGGTGTTCAAGGAGGCCCAGGGTGGCTAAGCGCGTTTGGGAGGCGGGCGTCTTCGTCCTTTTCGCGGTGGTGGGCGCGCTCAGCCACGGGCGCGAGGTGACCCTTCTGGGCGTGCTCGAGAACGCGGCGCCGCTGTGGCTCGCCTGGGTGCTGCTGGCGCTGTGGCGCGACCCCTACGAAGGGCCGCTGGTGAACCTCCTCATCGTCTGGGCGCTGGCCCTGCCGCTGGGGGTGCTGCTGCGCTCCTGGATCGTGAGTTCGGAGGTCTCGCTCGCGATGCTACCGTTTCTGTTGATCGCGATGGCGTTCACCCTGCCGCTCGCCTGGCTGGGGCGAAAACTGGCCTAGCTATACTGAGGGCATGAAACCCAAAGTGGCGTTCCTGGGGCTCGGGGCCATGGGCTATCCCATGGCCTGCAACCTGCAAAAGGCCGGCTACCCCACCCTCGTCTGGAACCGCACCGCCAAGAAAACCGAACAACACGCCTCCGCCTGCGGCACCACCGCGGTGGGGCTCGAAGCCGCGGCGATGGCCGACGTGATCTTCAGCTGCCTTCCCACCTCGCGCGAGGTGGCCGAGCTGGTGGCGCGGATGCGCCCGCACCTGCGCAAGGGCAGCGTCTGGGTGGACTGCACCTCGGGCGACCCCGAGGCCAGCCGCCAGATCGCGCGCGAGCTGGAAGAGGCGGGCGTCACCTTTCTCGACGCTCCGGTGTCGGGCGGCACCGACGGCGCGGAAAAGGGAACGCTCACCGTCATGGTGGGCGGCCCCGAAGAGGCCTTCGAGCGGATCAGGCCGGTGCTCGAGGCCGTGGGCAAGAAGATCGTCCACGTCGGTCCCGTGGGAGCCGGTCACGCCCTCAAGGCGGTGAACAACACCCTGCTGGCGGTCAATCTCTGGGCCGCGGGCGAGGGGCTGGCGGCGCTGGTGAAGCAGGGGGTGGACCCGCGCGTGGCGCTTGCGGTCATCAACGCCTCCAGCGGTCGCTCCAACGCCACCGAGAACCTGATTCCCGAGCGCGTGATCACGCGCGCCTGGCCCAACACCTTCAAGCTCGGCCTGCTCGCCAAGGACGTGGGCATCGGCATGAAGGTACTCGACGGCGCCGAGCTCCCCGCCCCCTTGCTGCGCCTCACCCACGAGGTCTACCAGATGGCCAAGGGCGAGATCGGACCCGACGCCGACCATGCCGAAGCCCTCAAGCTAATTGAACGCTGGGCCGGGGTGGAAATCGCCTGAGCGCCGCGTTCAACGCAGCTCGCGGCGCGCATAGCCCAGCCCGGGGCTCGCCACCCAAAGCTCCCTGCCGGTGCGGTCGAAGGCTAGCCGGCGGGCGAAGGGCCAGGCCAGCCCCTCGTTGAACGCCTGCCAGGTGCGGCCGCCGTCGGAACTCCGGAGCACGCCCCGCGAGGCCGGGTCGTAGCCGCCGGAGTAAAAGGCGCTCGAGCTCGCTACGTAAAGCACCTCCGCGTCGCGCGAATCGACCGCCACGTCCCAAAGGAAGTCATCCGGCAGTACACGGGCCCAGCTCACCCCGCCGTCGTCGCTGCGGTAGAGCCCACGGCCCGGTCCGAAGACCGCGGCGTAGACCCGGTTCGGAACGCTGGGGTCGAACCGGACCGCCGCGATCCCCGACCAGCCGCTGTCGGGAAAGGCACCCCCGCCGTCGCCGGCGAACTCGGGCGGGCCCACCCGCTCCCAGCTTCCGGCGTCGCCTCCACGGGTCGAGCGCCATAGCCCTGCCTCGCCTCCGGCGAAGACCAGCGCCCCGCGCGCGGTGGTGTATCGGCAGCCTCCGCAAGCGAGGACTCGCGTCCAGCTCGCTCCGTCGTCACGGCTGCGGAAGACGTCCCCGCCCGCGGTCACGAAGAGCGTGCGCCGGTCGCTCGGACTCTCGGGGTCGACGCTCAGGCCCGAGAGGATGGATCCCGGTAGGCCGTCGTTGGCGGGCGTCCAGCTCATGGCGTAATCGCGGCTCACCAGTAGGGTGTGCCGCGTCTCCAGCTCCTGAGCCTGGCTCACCCAGACCACCCCCGGTCGCATGGGGTCGGCGGCAAGCGTCAGGCTGTTGCCGCCGTGGCCCTGCCAGCTGCCGGTGTGGGCGGGATCGTTGCAGGGGCGGAAGCTCTCCCCGTAGTCGTCGCTTGCGAAACAGCCCAGATCCCCGAGGCCAAAGTAGACATGGCTCCCATCGACATCAAAGGCAAGCTCGAACGGCACGATGTTGTCCACGCCGCGCGATCGCCAGCCCGTACCCGCGGGTTCGGTGTGCAAGGGTACGACTGTGGCGCCGCCGTCGGTGCTGAGCCAGACGAACTGCCAGTCCACCCAGAAAACGCGGTCGGGATCGGCAGGATCCTGGAAGAGCGTCTTGGCGTCACCGCCGGGGCCGGTACCGTGGGCGAAGCCGCGCCCGCTCCAGCCTGGATCCCAGTCGTCGGGACCGCTGAGGCGCGCCCAGCTCGCGCCGCCGTCAGTCGTGGCGAAGAACTCCTTGGTGTCGAGGTCGAAAACGCGCACGCGCCCCCCGCCCGGCAGCACCAGCAGATTCCTGGGCCCGAGCGTGTCCGAGACGCGCGCGAAGTTCCAGCCGGCGGCGTCCGCGGCGCCGCGGTAGAGGTAACCGCCGCTGGGGTCGTCCGTCACGCAGGCGTAACCGGGGTCCCAGACATCGCCGTAGGTGGTAAGGTAGAGAGCGTCTGGGTCGTCGGGGTCGAGGGCAAAGTCGGCGACCTGCCCCAGATCCGCTCCCACCTGCGCCCAGCTCGCCCCGCCGTCGGCGCTCTCGAAGAGCGCCGCATTACCGCAGGCGAAGCGCCCCTCTCCCGCCAGCACGAAGACCCGCTCGGGGTCGCGGGGGTCTACCGCGAGCTTCAGTAGATGGAGCCCTGTGGGCAGGCCGACCGCGGGCAGCGGCCGCCAGCTCCGACCGCGGTCGTCGCTGCGATAAACGGTGCCCCCGGCCACGTCGTAGGCCGGGTGGTGGGTAAGGTAGCCCACATCGGGATCCGAAGGGGCGAAGCGCACGTCGGTAACGTATCCCCCCGCGAGCACGGGCGCGAACGTGGCCCCGCCGTCGGCGCTGCGGTAGAGCCCGTCCTCTGTGCCAAGGTAAAGGATTCTGGGGTCGAGGGGGTCGAAACCGACCCCGCTCACGTGGGTCGTCGCGAGGCCCTGCGCCGAACCGATCGGCTGCCAGCTAAGGCCATCGTCGCGCGAGAGGTAGGCCCCCGAGAGGTCGCTGCCTACCAGAACGAGGCCGCCAGGCCCGGCCGCGACCGCGTGGAAGGCGCCCCCACCCCCGGGATTGACGCGCTCCCAAACGCCAGGCTCCGTGGGCGCCGCGCTGCACGCCACGAACAGCCCTAAGAAAGTAAGCGATAACACAATCCTTCGGATTGGGTCCATATTGGATCATCCTACCATGCCCGGCTGCGAGAGCGTAAGGCACCTCACCTTCTCACCCACGCCGGTACAATGAACTCGGAGGATTCAAATGATGACGGTTTTTGCCTACACGATCCACAAGGACCCGGGCCCCAACGGTCCCAACATGGAGCTCCACCAGACCCTCGACAACCTGGGCGGTAGCAGGCGCAAGAAGGTCGAGTGGCTGGTGGAGACCGACCTGGAATCGCGGCCCGTGAAGCAAGAGCTCTTCAAACGTCTTGAGGCAGGCGAGGGGCAGATCCTGGCCCTGGGGCACCTGCACCACCTGTTCGCCTCGCTCGAAGAACTGAAGGCGTTCTACGACGAGATCATGGTCAAACACGGCGTGGACCTGGTTTCTTGGGGGGCGGGCCTGGATACCCGCATCAAACGCGGTCTCGGGAGCGAGCGCACACTCGAAGAGTTCCTGATGCTGCTGCGCGGTTGACCTCCGGTGAGGTTTGCAGGGCGGCCTTACGGGGCCGCCCATTCGCTTCGTGCGCCGGGCTGCGCAGCGCCTCCATGACGTGCAGATGCGGCCGCCTTACGGCAAGCTTGCACCGCGAATCTCCACGGTGCGCGCAGGTGCGCCCACCCAAACGTAATTTTGCGCGCACTTGACGGGCGGAGCTTTTTTTTATACTTATCGCAAACACAACGACTTCCAAAAGACGTGCGCTATCTACCGCTTTGTGAGGAGGTGCTAAGCATGAAAGGTCTTTGGACGTTGGTGTTGCTCCTGGCCCTATCAGGGCTTGCATTGGCCCGTGGCCTGGACGACGCCTTCCTGCGCATCGCCGAGGTGGACCTGCCAGGGTTCGCCGCCGTGTACATGGACGACGACCAGCATGGCTTCGTGGTGGCCGTGGTTCCCGAGAAGGTAAAGCGGCCCGTCAACCTCATCCGCTTCTATAACGAGCCCTTCGGCGCCGAGCTGCCGCTTTCGCAGGAAGAAAAGCGGACCCTTTGGAACACGATCCTGCCGCGTCTGCAGGGGGCGACCGGGCATCCGCTGCTCACGCCCGACGCCCGGGTTCGCTTCGTGGTCGCCCGCTACAGCTACAAGCAACTCAGGGAGTGGGTGAAGCGAATCGGCGAGCACACCCTCTTCATGCCTGGGAGCGACCCGCGCAAAATCAAGCCCATCGCTCCCTGTGACTTCATTTATGGGTACGGGTACCGGGATGCGGAGAATGCCATAGAACTTGCGGTCCGGTGTTCCACCCTGGATCCGCTCGAGCTGAAATCCGTGGAGGAGGATTTGCGCGGAAAACTCGAGCAGATTGGTATACCGAAAGCAGCGGTACGCTTCTTTTTCAGCCTGGACTTACCCAGCGATTCACCCGAGGGTGAAGAGGAGGAACCATGAAACGCTGGCTGTGGATGCCGGTTGCTTTTGCAGTAGTTGCGGCCGCCCTACCGCCACAGTGCAACGGAGGCGGTGGCAGCAACCCGCCAGAACCTAGGGAACTCACCCAGAAAGTGCGCCCCATACAAGGGGGAACCCAGGTCGACGTAGCCGAATGGGGCGACGTCGATGACCGCTACAACCGAGGAACGTGCACTTACGCGGTATTCGTGCGTGACCTTGATCCAGATAGTTCGACCTACGATGAGGCCGGATTGCTAACAGCCGATCACTGCGCTTTCAAACGAGATACAACGCTCGAGGGCAACCTTACGCAAACCGGGCAAGACGTATGGCAATCGTTCGAGGGCGACATCCAGCAAACCGATCGGATTATTGCCTGGGTTACCCGCAGAGCGCCGTACAAAATGTGGTACGAGGAGGGCTGCCAAGCCTACGACGATGCCGGAAACTCGATCGAGTTTTGTCAGGTTGCCGACG
>Ga0256833_1001777_pt1 | contig 15531 bp, 22 predicted proteins | sample 356284metaG_FD_190535 | JGI IMG/M metagenome (GOLD analysis project Ga0256833, IMG submission 190535) | Hydrothermal vent microbial communities from Mid Atlantic Ridge, Atlantic Ocean - 356-284 | ecosystem: Environmental > Aquatic > Marine > Hydrothermal vents | place: Atlantic Ocean: Mid...
CTGAATCGGAATCGCCGCCGTGATCTGAATCGTTTTGGCGGTCGTCGCCATTATCAGAATCACTATGGTGATCCTGAGATTGGGCTCTGCCGAGAGTTTGCGCCGCCACGACAGCGTAGCCGCCAAGCCTGTTGCGTTCGTACCCGCCGCCGTGCGCCCCGGCCATCCCTAAACGCATAAGATATATCCACACCAAAAAGACGATTACAGACCTAGGCATCTTCGCCCCCAATCGCAGGCAAAGTCAGCCTGGCCAGTAATCCCGGCCGGGCCAGCTCGAACTCGAGACCGCCTTTCATGGCTTCTACCGCCTGCCTGGTCAGCGAAAGACCCAGCCCGCTGCCGGCAACGTTAGGGTTAAACCTGACGAAGGGGTCGGTCAGCCTGTCAAGCTGCGGCGCCGAAACGCCCTCGCCAAAGTCTCTCACTTCGAATATGACCTTACCGTTTTTCTCACGGACCTTGAGCCGCACTTCGCCCGACGAGTACTTTAGGGCGTTGTCCAGCAGATTGCGCAGGGCCCTGCGCAACAACTCCTCGTCGCCCAAGAGCCAGGCTTCCTCATCTGGCAGGTCGAGGCGTAAGCGCTCTTTAGCCCGGGGGTCTTCAGGCAAAACCTGCCGCAGCATCGCCCTGGCGGGTAGGGGCTCGAGCGCCACCCTGGGTTCGCGGCTCAAAGTCAGCAATCCCTCCAAGATATCGCGCATCTGCTTTAGCGCGGTCAGGCTGGCCGCAGTGGCCTTCTCTTTATCGGTAACGCCGGCCGCAAACGCCTCCAGCTGCGCTTGCATGGTCGCCAGCGGCGTGCGCAGCTCGTGCGAGGCGTAGCGGGTGAAGGCGCGTTCGCGCTCAAAAGCGTCGCGCACCGCAAAAACCATCCTGTTAAAACTACCCGCCAACCGCGACAGCTCATCATTTCCGGCGCTGGCGAGAACCGGCTCGGGAAACTTCAGCGAGGACAGTTCTTCGGCGGCGTCGGCCAGCTTTTCTATCGGCCTGGTTATACCGCCCGCCACCCACCAGCCCAGCAAGCTGGCCAGCAAAACCACGAATGGCAGGCTGATAGCACCGGCGCGCAGCTGCCGCGCCTGCGCCTTGCGGTACTCGCCCACGTAGTCGGCGACCTCTAGCTCAAACCCATTGCTCAAGGGCGCGTTACTCACCGCCCAGTTGGCGTCGCGCCTTTGTGGAAAAACGCCGCCTTCGATAAAAATGACGCGCCCCTTCTTGACCCGAAAACCCATGGGGTTGCCGCTGTCCAGCCACGACAAGTCAGTCGTACGCAGCCTGGGTTTTCCGTTTTCAAACGTCAGCGCGCCGCGTATCGCCCGCGTCAGCAAGGTCTGCTCGCGGCTAATGTCGTCTTCTACCAGACGGCTGAAACTGGCGTAGCCGATGACCAAATGCAGGCCCGCAGTCAGTACGGCAATTGCCGCTGCGCCCAGGGCTACACGAGTTCTCAGGTTCACTCCAGCCCCATCCTATAGCCGTTAGGCAGGGTCTTGATTACCGCGGCGCCCAACTTCCGCCGCAGCCGGTGCACGTAGACGCGTACGATCTTCAAACCCGAATCGCTGCCGGGGAACAACCTGTCTAACAGTTCGGCGGGGGTATACACCCTATCGGGTTCCAGGGACAGCATCTCCAAGAGGGCGAACTCGCGGCCCGACAAATCCACCTCTTTTCCTGAAAACTGCACCTTGCGCGCCGCGTAGTCCACGCGCAATGGTCCGCGCTCGAAGTAGCTACGGCGTACGCCGCCTTGACGGCGCAGCAAAGCGCGCACCCGCGCTTCCAATTCGTCGAGGCTGAAAGGTTTGGTCAGGTAGTCGTCTCCTCCCAAATCCAAGCCGTGAACGCGGTCGTCTACGGCGTCGCGGGCGGTCATAAAGAGAATGGGGTTTTGATAACCAGCCTCACGTAAACCAGACGCAAACTCAAAACCTGCGTCGGCCCCTTCGGGCAGCATAACGTCCAGCAGGACTATGTCGGGCTCTACTTCTATCAGCTCTTCCTCGGCGGTCCTCACCGAGTCGGCCTCCACCACCTCGTAGCCGTGTTTGCGCAAAAACGCCGCCACTGGCTCGCGCAAATCCGCTTCGTCCTCTACCAGGAGTATTCTCATAGCTCTTCCCCAAAGTATATGGCGCCCCCGGCGCCAGGGCCCAGACCCGCGGCGGCGCGAGGCCGGGCAGCCGGCGCTTTAGCGCTATAGCTGAGACTGGCGCAGCGCTCCAAAAGCGGCAAGACGACCGCTAAATCTCCGCTCCCACCGCTCATTGCCAGAGGCTAAGTCCCCGAGGTTAACGCCGGGTAAACAGAGCTTAAATGTTGCCGCTTCGCATCATCAAAACAAGGTTTCCAGGCGAATTTCGTATTTATCGCTCGAGCCCTGCACCAAAGCGGCAAGGAATTGAACGCGCACGTCCTCGCGGCCCAGCAGGTAGAGGGCGCTCTTCCGCATGCGTTCCAGCTTCCAGGGGCGGATGCTCTCGAGCGGCGTGCCGTAACGGCCCGAGGCCCGCTGCTTGACCTCGACGAAGACAGCAAGGCCGTCCTTCTCCAGCCACAGGTCTATTTCACCGTAGGGAGTGCGCTTGTTGCGGGCCAGCAGCCGGTAACCGCGCTCCTGCAGGTAGGCGAGCGCGGCGTCCTCGGCCCAGCGGCCTTTCATGGTTATAGGGGAATTCGTTCGGCGTCGGCCCAAAAACCTTCGAGGTCGTAGTACTCGCGCGCCTCTGGGCTCATGATGTGCACCAGCACCGGACCGTAGCTGAGCAGCCACCAGCGGCTCGAGGGCCCCTCCACCGCGTCGGGGCGCACGCCCTCCTCACGCAGCTTTTCCTGCACGTGACTCTGCAACGCCTGCAGGTGCGGCTGGCTGGTTCCGCTGGCTATCACGAAGTAGTCGAGTGAATCGGATACTTGGCGCAAATCCAGCGCCACCAGGTTCTCGGCTTTCTTGTCTTCCAGAGCTTGGGTGATCTTACCAATCAGTTCTACCGCGTCTATCGTCTTCACCATTCACCCCTAGGGTACCAGATCGCGGCCCAGCACGATTACCACGTCGGCGTCGTAGTAGAGATGAAAGCGGGTAAGCAGCGGCAGATGCACCGCTTCGGCGTAATAACTACCCGCCTCTATCTGTTTGTCAACCATAACTTTACTAACGTCCTGCAGTCGTATTCGCTTGAGCTGCGGCGCCGGCAAGCCCAGACGTCGCAAGCCTTCAGCGTAAGCCTCGCCCAGGCCCGCGCCGCTGCCGTCTAAAATCAGCACGCGCGCCTTTGGCGGGGGCGCCCCTGCCTGCATGTCCAAGCCCATAAAGGCTCGTAAGAACTCGAGCCTGGCCTCGTCATCAAAATAAAGATAATTCCCCTTTTCGCGCACCGGCAACGTAGCGGTCTTGAGCTGTAAGCCCCTCAATTGCGGCAGCAAAGAAACGACCTGAGCAACGTCCAAGTCGGTTTGCATGTCGCCCCACAAATCCCTGACCATGCCGGGAAGGCTGGCCCAGCCGCTAGGGGAAAGCGCTTTTTTGGCTACCTCCAGCAACACCTCTTTGATGCGGTCGAGACGGCTCAGGTCGTCGCCGACCCAGCCGCGAAAGCGCATGTAACCCACGGCCTGCCGCCCGTCCAGGTGCTGCTTACCCGCGGGAATGTGGATGTGCAGCTTGGCCGCCTCGTCATCGTAATTCATAGCGGCCGGCAGGTAGACGTCTACCCCGCCCACCGCGTCAACTACCCTGGCCGCCAAGTCTAGGGTTATCACCGCGTAATGATCCACGCGCACGCCCAATACCTTTTCGACGGCGTGCAACAACCCCTGAGTACCCTTGAAGCCATAAACGGCGTTTATCTTCCCCTTGTAACCATCCACTTCTACGTAGGTATCGCGGGGTATGGCCACCACCCAAGCGCGCTTCCCTAGAAGGCGCACGTAAAAGATGGTGTCGGTGCGACTGCCGGGACCGCAGGGCGTCGCCGGAGCACAGTACTCTATGTCGCGCGCCGCCAGCACCAGGCTCATCTCCGGCGGCCGGCCTGGAGGACGCCAACGGTGCAAGACGCCGCTCTTGGGCCATACCAGAACCAGGATTGCCAGCGCGAAGAAGGTCAGCCCAAGCAGAAAAAAGCGTCTACGCCTGCGTCTCGGCATACGATTTTAGTGTACGCGGGTGAATGGGAATACCCTTAGCGCGTAAATACTCCACCTTTTTAGCCACGGCCTGGGCGTAGGCCTCGCGCAGCCTGCCCGCCAGCGCCAGCTCGCGGATGCGTTCGTTGACCCTGCGGCCTGGCTCACTGCTGTCGGCCACGTAGACCGCCATACCCAAAAGGTTCCCGCGCGAAACGCCCCATACGTGCCCCTCGACGGCGTCCAGGATCTCTGGGTCATCTACCCCCCAGCCGTCAGCTATCTTGCGTCCGGCGCAGCCGTGCAGCGAACGCGGGTGGGAGCGCTCCACCTCATTCTGCGGAGGGCACAGCCTAACTAGCTCCTCCTCGGGCAGCTCGCGCGCTACGTCGTGCAATAGCCCCGCCAGATAAGCCTTTTGCGGGTCCAGGCCGTTGGCTTTGGCGATCTCTCCCGCCAGCTCGGCGACGCGCAAGATATGTTCCCAGCGCTTCCTGGAAACTTGCTGGCGGACCTTGTCAGCTATGGCTCTGGTAGAGACCGTGTTTGGCAATGTAAACCTCCACCTCGTAAGGAACCAGGTAGCGCACCGAGCGGCCCTCGGCTACGCGAGCGCGGATCTCGGTGCTGGACAGCTCGTAACCGGGTATTTCCAGGGGAATTACCCGCTCCCTGAAAAAGGGGTCTATGCGCTTGATGTCGTAGCCGGGTCGGCTCACCGCCACCATCTGCGCCAGCTCGACCAGCGCTTCGGGCTCGCGCCAGGTAGAGATGTCGTGATAAGCGTCGGCGCCGGTAATAAAGTACAACTCAGCGCCCGGCCAGAGCCCGCGGGCCCGCCTGAGGGTGTCTACCGTAAAAGTTGGCCCTGCGTGGTCAAGCTCGAGCCTGCTGGCGCGGAAGCGCAGGTCGCCGATAGTCGCCAACACCACCATCTCGTGGCGCGCCTCCGCAGGAGTTGCGATTCTCTTGTGCGGCGGCCTAGCGGCGGTTACGAATTGAACCTCGTCCAGCCCCAGGCGGTCCGCCGACTCGCTGGCGGCCAAGAGGTGCCCCACGTGCACCGGGTCGAAGCTGCCGCCGAAAATACCAATCTTCATCTAGCCCTCCGGGATGTACTCAAACTCGAGCTCCCCAATGACCACGGTATCACCTGCGCGGATACCGCGGGCGCGCAGGGCCTGCTCCAGCCCGGCGCGGCGGAACTCGCCCTGCAACCACTCGGCGGCTTCCCAAATCTCGCCGCGAACGCGCCCAATCAACCGCTCCAAGCGCGGAGAATGCACCCGATAAACGCCGCTCTCCAGCTCTTCGACGCTGAGCAGCTCTACTTCTTCGCGCTTTTTGGGCGCCGGCGCGGCCTGCGGCGCGGGCGCCGCCGGTAAAAGCTCGAGCAGGGTCTGCTGTAGTCGCTGCAAACCCTCGCCCGATAAGGCCGAGACCGCCAAAACCGGCAGGCCCTGCGCCGCCAGCTCGTGCAGCAATGCGGCCGCCTCGTCTTCGCCGATCAGGTCAACCTTGTTGAGAGCCACCAATCCGGGGCGGCGCGCCAGCTCGCGGTCGTAGGCCGCCACCTCGGAGCGCAACGTGCGCAGCGCCGCTGCGGGCTCGTCACCGGCGTCTAGAACGTAGAGCAACAGACGGGTACGGGAGATATGGCGCAGAAAGTCCAGACCCAGGCCTTTGCCCTCGCTGGCCCCCTCAATGATGCCGGGAATGTCGGCTATGGTAAAGCGCTGCAAGTCTTTTTCCACCACTCCCAGATTGGGGCTCAGGGTAGTAAAGGGGTAGTCGGCCACCTTGGGGCGGGCGTGCGTCAGCTTGCGCAGCAGGCTCGACTTACCGGCGTTAGGGTAACCCACCAGGCCAACGTCGGCTATGAGGCGCAGCTCCAGGCGCAGGTTGCGCTTCTGCCCCGGCAGACCGCCCAGGGCAAAGCGCGGCGCCTGACGGGTGGAGGTAGCGAAATGGGCGTTACCAAAGCCTCCCTCGCCCCCCTGCGCTACCAGCACCGTCTGTCCTTCCCGCAACAGGTCGGCTATCAGCTCTCCACTATCGGCGTCGTAGACCTGCGTGCCCAGAGGCACGTCTATTACCAGGTCCTCACCCGCTCGTCCGGCCATATTCTTGCCTTTGCCGTGCTGACCGCGCCCCGCCTTGTAGTGGCGCTTCGATAGCTTGGAAAGCGAGTCTACCGAGGCTCCGGCGCGCAGGTAGACGTCGCCGCCGCGACCGCCGTCGCCGCCGTCGGGGCCGCCCTTGGGAATGTACTTCTCACGGAAAAAACTAACGACACCGTCGCCGCCGTGTCCGGCGGCGACAGCAATTTTCAGCGTATCGCGAAACATTTTATAAACCCGGAGAAGGTCCGGGTGGAGGCTTAACCCTCTAGCTGCTTGACGCTGATGAAGCGGCCTAAGCGCCCCTTGTCTTGAAACTCCACCACGCCGTCAACCAGCGCAAATATGGTAAAGTCGCGGCCCAAACCCACGTTTTTGCCGGGTTTGAAACGGGTGCCGCGCTGGCGCACGATGATGTTGCCGGCCCTAACGACCTGGCCACCGAAGCGCTTCACGCCGAGACGCTTAGACTGGGAATCGCGCCCATTCTTAGTAGAACCTAGTCCCTTTTTATGTGCCATGGCTACGCCTCCTCTGCCTCGGCCTTATTCTCAGTCCTAGCTGCGCGCAGGCGAATCTTGTCTACCCGCAGCTCGGTGAACCACTGGCGGTGGCCTTTCTTGCGGCGGTAGTTAGTCTTCGCCTTGAACTTGGCTACCAGAATCTTCTTGCCGCGGCCGTGGCGCAAAACCTCCGCCACCACCTTGGCGCTCTTGACGGTAGGCGCGCCGACCTTCACCTTGTCGCCTCCCACCATCAACACGTCGAACTCCACCTTATCGCCGACGTCGGCGTTCAGCTTCTCGACGCGCAGCACCGCCCCCTCTTCGGCGCGGTATTGTTTGCCACCGGTCTTGATGATCGCGTACATGAATGCTTCCTCCATGAGGCCAGAAGGCCTGCCGACTTTCCATTGTAGCCGCCGCGCCCAGTTTAATCAAGGCTTTGTAATCGGCTAACAAAAACGTCCGCTCAGCGCCCGGCTCTGCCGGCGCCTAAACGTCCAGGGCTGCTAATATTGTTCGCCTCCGCAGCAGGAAGAGAATCAATAGCTTGCCCAGAGGCAGCAACGCGGTGACGAATGCTCTTTGCAAAGCCGAACCCAGGTTACGAACCGCCGACCTTTTTACTGGAAAAGTGGTAATGTTCCTTTTGCGCTCAGTCGCCAGCATCGCCCGAAAGGCTCACGCCAACGTCGCAAAACAGGCGCTAACCTGCCCTACTCGACGACAAGGTAATGCCGTCAGCCCGACAGAATAGAGCGCCGCCCGCAAAACCAGCAAGCAGTGAAGAATCGAATTCCAGCAACTATTAACGCGAAATTGAACAGTGCGGGCATATTCAAACGGGGGGCGCACGTGTATGCACCCAAAAAACATAAAACCGGGGCCTAAGCCCCGGGTTTGTGGTGGAGCCGAGGGGATTCGAACCCCTGACCTCCTCAATGCCATTGAGGCGCGCTCCCAACTGCGCCACGGCCCCAAGCAAGGGATAATCTACCCGTAAGGGAGACGTTTGTCAAGAAAAGCGGCTAGGCGGCGTGGGAATCGTGAGCGATCCTCGCCTGCCCGTCAGGTCGTGCTAGGGTGAGCGGGGAGGAAAGGGTGCAGACTATCTTAGGGTGTGGCGGAGCCGTAGGCAAAGCGCTGGCGCAAGAGCTCGCCAGCCGCGGCGTGAAAATGCGCCTAGTAAGCCGCAACCCCGCGAAGCAGCGGGGCGGCCGCGAAACGGTGGCCGCCGACCTGAACGACGCCGCCGCCGTCAAAAAAGCCGTAAGCGGCAGCAGCGTCGCTTACCTGACGGTAGGCCTGCCTTACTCCGCCACGGCCTGGGCGGTGGGCTGGCCCCGAATCATGGAAAACGTCATCAACGCCTGCGCCCGACAAAGCTGTCGCCTGGTATTTTTCGATAACGTTTACATGTATAGCCGCCGCGCTCTGGAGAGGATGGACGAATCCAGCCCCATCGAGCCGAGCAGTCGTAAGGGGGCGGTGCGCGCCGGCGTCGCGCAGATGCTCATGGACGCGGTAAAGCGCGGCGATCTGGAGGCCCTAATTGCCCGCAGCGCCGATTTTTACGGGCCAAACAGACCCGCTACGGGAGCCCTTAATTTTCTGGTATACAGCAAGCTGGCGGCGGGCGCGCCAGCGCTTTGGATGGGCGATTTGGACCAAGCCCACTCCTTTACCTATCTGCCGGACGCCGCCCACGCCCTGGCGGTACTCGCCAACGAGCGGGAAGCGTTTGGCGAGGTCTGGCATCTTCCTACCGCACCTGACCCTTACAGCGGGCGAGAGTGGATTATGCACATTGCAAAAGCGCTGGCCGTCAGAGCCAGGTTCAGACTGGTGACCAGCGGCATGGCGCGGCTGGCTGGCATATTTTCGCCGCTGGTCCGTGAAAGCGTAGAGATGATGTACCAGTACCAGCAACCCTACGTTTTCGATAGCTCCAAGATTGCACGGCGTTACGGCTTGCAGGCAACGCCGGCGCAGCAGCAAATAGCTGAGGTGGCGCGTGACTACCTCAGATAACTCCTAGTAGGAAATCCGCTTCTATCTTGACAAATCGGCGTCTCGCAAGTAGATTAACCTTTGCTTGGGCCCGTAGCTCAGTTGGATAGAGCGGCTGACTACGGATCAGCAGGTCAGGGGTTCGAATCCTCTCGGGCCCGCCAAAGCGCCCCCGGTTAGCCGGGGGTTTTTATTGCCTGCTTGGCGCCGCCTTAGAATAAAGCATGCTTGTCCTCTTCGCTTTCATCTTGGGAGCTGTTATCGGCTCGTTTTTGAACGTCGTGATATACCGCCTACCGGCGGGCGAGTCTATAGTTCACCCACCCAGCCACTGCCCTAGTTGCGGTCATCGCCTGGGGGCGCTGGACATGGTTCCTTTGCTTAGCTGGCTGGTTTTTCGCGGCCGCTGTCGCTACTGCGGCGCGCCCATAAGCCCGCGCTACCCCTTGGTAGAAGGCCTTAGCGGACTGCTCTTCGCCCTGGCGGCCTGGCTGCACCCCAACCCGGACGTAGGCTTGCTTCTCATCTGGGCGTTTACCGCCTTGCTAATCGCGCTCTCCTTCATTGATATCGACCACTTCATCCTGCCCGACAGCCTGACCTACGGCGGGCTGATACTGGGGCTCTTGGGCGCAGCCCTTTGGAATGAGCCGCAAAACTGGGCTACGGCGTGGCGGGGAGCATTGGCGGCGGCGGGATTGCTGGCGTTGATTGCCGGTTTCGCCAACCTGGTGCTGCGCCGCGGCGCCAGCGGCAAAGCAGGCTGGCCGGTGGGGCTCGAGCACGTTTACCTGGCCGCCGCGGTCGCGGCCTGGTTCGGCTGGCCCTGGGGAGTAGCGGCTGCGGCGCTAGCCGTCTTGCTAAACCTAATTTTGCGCCGCCCGCTGCCTCTGCCCGACGCGCTGACGCTGGGCCTGGCGGTTTTAGGAATCCTAGTAGCCAGCTACGGCGTGCTGCCGCAGAGCGTATTGGAAAGCCTCTGGGCGGCGCTGCTGGCGGCGGGGGCGGTGGCCCTGGCCGGCGGTTTTTACTGGGCCTTTCTTCCCGAGGAAGAGGAAGGGGAAGACGAAGAACCGGTAGCCATGGGCTTTGGCGACGTGAAACTAGCGGGCATGCTGGGGGCCTGGCTGGGATTTGGCCCTTTCGTGGTGGGGTTGCTGGCGGCGGTAGTAGCCGGGGCGGTTTTGGGCCTATTACTACGTCGCCGCAAGCTGCCTTTTGGCCCCTACTTGGCCGTGGGCGGCTGGGTGGCCCTTTTCTGGGGCGCCCAGTGGCTACAGGCCTACCTCAGCTATCTGGGGTTAAGCTGAGCACGTGGAAAACCTGCTAGCGATAATGCGCCGTTTGCGGGCCCCCGGAGGGTGCCCCTGGGACCGCCAGCAAACCCACTCAAGCCTGCGCCCCTACCTGCTGGAAGAAGCCGCTGAAGCGGTAGACGCCATAACCGCGGGCGACGTCGCAAACATGGTGGAAGAACTAGGCGACGTGCTACTGCAGGTGGCCTTCCACAGCGTCATAGCAGAAGAAGAAGGCAGCTTCACCTACGACGACGTAGAAGGGGCGATAGTCGAGAAACTGATAGAAAGGCACCCGCACGTCTTTGCCGATCGCCAGCTGCATACGGCCGCCGAGGTGTTGGCCAACTGGGAAAAACAAAAGGAAGAGAAACGAGGCAAGCAAACCCCTTGCCAAAAGGTGCCGCGTAGCTTGCCGGCGCTGGCGCGCGCCTACGAACTGGCCCGCAAGATGGATCTGCCCGCCAGCAAAGATCGCGCCCTTCACGCTTTGCAGCAAGGCGACCTGGAAGAGGCCCTTTGGGAGGTGGTAAAACTATCCGCCAGCCAGAAGAAAAATCCGGAGATTGCCCTCAGGGAGAAGCTCTCCGAACTCTGCTCGAGCGCGCCCTAAAGCAAGCGCCCGCCAAGGTAGCCAAGCCGCCCGGCTTTCGAGACGCGGCGGTACTGGTGCCGCTTGCGGCCAGCGGCGAGCTGCTGCTGACCGTTCGCACCGAAAGTCTGCCCAGTCACGCCGGGCAGATTGCCTTTCCCGGCGGCAGCCTGGAAGGAGGCGAGAGCGCCGAAGAGGCTGCGCTGCGTGAGGCGCAGGAAGAAGTATCTCTGCCGCCTAAAATTGCTAAACCTTTGGGGCGCCTGCCCGCGGTGCTCAGTCCCCACGGTTTCTACGTGCAGCCGGTGGTGGCCTGGCTGCCAGACAAGCCCGCCTTGACCGCGAACCCGGACGAGGTAAGCCAGATCCTATGGGCGCCCCTGAGCGAGCTGGCGCAAAGCAGCAGCTGGAGCGAACTACGCCGGCGCGGCGATTTTGAGCGGCTGGTATGGCACTACCCCTGGCGCGACCGCGACGTTTGGGGGCTCACGGCCAATGTGCTGCACGAGCTGCTGGAACGCTGCCGGCAAGCAAGGACGAGCGGCGGTAGCCGCTGAACAAGCAGAGCCCTTTACCGCTAAACTTATGGCAGGAGGTGGCCCGTGAAGATTGGGATCTTGCTGGAAGAGATATTTGACGAGCGCGAGTTCATCTATCCCTACTACCGCGTCCAAGAAAGCGGCCTCGAGCCCGTGGTAATCGGCCCCGAGTCGCGGGCGTACAAGGCCAAGAGCGGCTGGATGGCCCGCGCCGATACCGCGGCGCACGAGGTGGACGCCCGCACCCTCGCCGGTCTCATCATCCCCGGCGGCTACGCCCCCGACCGTTTGCGCCGCAGCGACGACGTACTCGAGCTGGTTCGGGCCATAGACGAAGCCGGCAAACCCCTGGCTGCAATCTGCCACGCCGGCTGGGTGTTAATCAGCGCCGGAGTCGTCAAGGGGCGCCGCCTCACCGGTTACCACTCCATCAAAGACGACCTGGTGAACGCCGGCGCGGACTACGTAGACCAAGCCGTAGTCAAGAGCGGTAACCTAATCACCAGCCGCGGCCCCGCCGACCTACCGGTCTGGGTGGCGACGTTCGTGGAGGCCGTGAAAGGGAGCCGCTAGCCCTCAAAGCAGGCCAGACCGCTTATTGGACGCGAGGACCCGCCGCCAGCGAGCGGGATCCGCAAATGCGCCCTCCATCGCAATGAAGCGGCGCAGACGCCTGAAAAACCAAGCGAAGCAAAGCTTTTAGAGAAAGTGGGTGCAAAAACGACGGGATCGCGCGTCTGATTAGCCAGCATTTCACGTAGCTGCAAGAAGGTCAGGACCGCAAGACGCCAGCGCTGGCGAGCCCAACCAAGCAAGGCTGCCGGCATCCCGCAATACTCGTTCGCTACCTGCCGCCCTTGAGCGCCGGCTGGCGTATGCCCAGCAAATCGCGCGCCGTAGCCCATACCGTCTCGGGGCTGCTCCACTCCGGCAAATCGGCCAAAGGCGGGTGCAACACCGCCTGAATGAGCCCGACAACGGCGGCGGCCAGCTCGTGCGTAGCCAGGTCGGCGCGCGCCTCTCCAGCTGACTGTATCTGACGCACCTTCTCATTGAGAGTTACCCACGATTTTTTGAAGGCGTCGTGCACTTCCGCCTGCGCTTCTTCCGGCAGCGCGGCGATAAAGCCATCGGAGAATAGCAGGCGCACCTCTTCGTCCTCCCTGAGCAGGCGCACCCGGCCTCTAACAAACTCTTCTATCCACTCCCTGGGATCGGAGGAATCAGCGGGAACGCTGTCTCTAAGTCGCGCCAAAAGGGAGCGCGACATATCGTGCAGTATAGCCGACTTAGTGGGATAGTGACGGAACAGCGCCCCCGGTGTTACGCCTATCTTGCGGGCTATCTTCTCGGTCCTCAGCGAAGCAATGCCGGCCGCGCGGCATAGCTCCAAACCCGCCTTTACTATCTGCTTTCTACGCTCGGATGAAGGAAGTCTCTTGGTAACCGCCATCGCAATATCCTCTGTATCATACCTAAATGCAAGGAGAGGGGTTTCCCCCTCTCCTTGTCTTCTGGCTACGCTAGGTCGTCGCTTTTTCGCCGGGGCTGTAAGCCGCCCAGAGCGCAACGACTACTATCGCCAAGCTAACGATCCACATGTTCCAGGAAGCCGAAGTTAGGTTAGCGTAGTGGGCGAACCAGGGGGTAAAAAATCCTATCGCAGCCATGAGTGCGTTGGTCCAGTCTTCCCATACGCCTTTGTCCGAGAGCGCCCAGATGGCCAAGATTAACACAACGCCCCCTATGATCCAAGCGCTCCAAGCAGCGCCCGCATTAGCGGTAAAGCCGAAGATCCAAGGCGCCAAGAAGAGCCAACCACCGAGTACTATGTTTGTCCATTCCAGCGTGTTCTTCATCCTGCTCACCTCCTCTTACGCCCGTAGTATATAACTACTTACTTACATTTGTCAAGCAGCCACTTCGCACCGCGCCCTGGCGCGCCTCCGGCGCTGGGCCCGGGGCAGCGTCGGCGATGACGCCGGATTTTAACAGCCGCTAAAAACGGGAGTGGTAATATCAACGTAGCAGTTTAGATAAAGGAGCTATACATGTGGCCATTTGGTAAATCCACCCAAGCGCGTTTGCAAGAAGCGATCAAAAGTAACCAGGTCTTGGGCAAATACAACGTCGAAGCCCGCGTGGAGAGGAAGCTTGCCATCTTCTCCGGCGAGGTGCCGGGGGAGTCTCTCAAGAATCTTATGGAGGTTGTGGCCGAAGGTATCAACGGCATTGAGGGCAGCGACACCTCCGCCGTTACGGTCTTGACGCCGGGGGAGCAAAACGAACCCCAAATCAAGCAAGAACAAGACCCCTACGCCCTGGCCAAAGCCGTCCTGAAGTCGTTAAAATCCGAGCCTAGCCTCGCCAACAACCCGATAGACATCGTTCAGCAAGGCGACAAGATAATTTTGCGCGGAGCGGTAGACTCTCCCGCCGAGGCGGAGAAAGCCAAGAGTCTCGCCGCCGCTATTCCCGGGGTAAGCGGTGTAGACGCCAGCGGCCTCCAGGTAATAGCCGGAGCTTCCAAACTGAACGTCACCGACGACGACGGCGACGTAGTCTATACCGTCAAATCGGGAGATACGCTCTCCGCAATAGCTCTGCATTACTACGGCAGCGCCGCCCGCGGAGCTTATATGAAGATAGCCAACGCCAACGGACTCGACGACCCCAACAAGATCTACGTCGGCCAAAAGCTAAAAATCCCCGGCACCGTTGCCGGCCCCGACGAAGAACTGGCCTAAAAAACCTACCCGCCAGGCTCAACGGGCCCCGCGGGGCCCGTTTTCGCCTTTGTTTTTCTCCACTGCAGGAAAGGCTTATGCGGTACGCAGTACACAGAGAAAACGCGCAGCTAGTAGAAGTGTGGCTATGGATCGCGGCCCTACTTCGCCCATCTATTAGTAGCGTAACCACGGCCGGCTTCTCTCTGCACAGCAAAGCGAATATGCTCTACTCAGAGGATTGTTGGGTTGGGGTGTGATTGTAAGCGGTTCGTGGCTATAGGAAACAGCACGCGGTACGTTTTTTCGCTTCGACAATGGCGAAATAGTCAGCATATTCTTGCGCTGCAATATTACAAGTCCTCCCCCGTGCAGGGGCAGGAAGGGTGATGCTGGCGCGTTAAAAAGTGCGTACTTAACTGTACCTAGTACGTGGCGATAATAAGGTTGAAAAAGGGCACATCATTTTAGATGGGCTTGCACCATTTCTACTTATCCTGCATGCCCGAGGCGGCGTTTATAGTCTCTGCGATGTAATACCCTATTACAGCGAACACGATAAACTCGGCCAGAAATACTGCCGCCATCGTGATTCTGTAAGAATAATTAAACAAGTAGACGAGCATCGACACCCAGATTCCGCCTGCATAGTGCTTGGCTTGCCTTCGATTTTGATATTGAATAAGCGGCGAGGGCAAAAGACATCGCTGGAATAGCCACCAAGCCAGCGCAGCCGACGTAGCCAGCAGGTTTTTGAATGGTCGCCTCGTAATGCGCATACTGAGCCAATAACACACCTGCCAGCTGATAAGCCCACGTAAAAAGGAACTCCCTCTCTAACCAGTTTAGCCAGATGCGTCTTCTCACGACATTCCTCCCTTTGCGCAAAAGCCCACTCCCCCTTCGCCTGTCAGCTCAGGGGGAATGGTTTGAGGCAGCCTATCGCTAGTTAACAACTTCCCACGGCCCGTCGTAGTAGTGTCTGATGCGGGCATCGCGATAACTATCGTACTCGTCCCAGATGTGATGGTAACGTTGGTAGTGCACTGTCCGCTGTTCGCTTTGTCTCAAATACGGGTCCGTACGCATTGTTGTGCAATGATAGATTGCTAGTGCGTCAAGGGCGTTTGCTGCAGCCTGCGCAGCTACAGCTGCGTACTCCAGCCCCGTTACAGCCGCCCTGTATAGCGTATTTCAGTACGTATACGCCGGCGCCATTAAGCTCAACCCCGATGGCGAGGAAAAACACAGTCTGGGCCTCTTGCAGGGGCAAAACGCCCATGGGTTCAACCTCGACGTACTTATGCCTGAACGAACGAGTCAATTTTGGGTTGTATTCTCGCAATCAGCTTTTTCATGCCCTTTGGTGAACAGTTCACGGGGCAGAGCCAAGCGGATGGCAAGGTAGACAACTACCCCAATGGGCAAAGCGTTTAGCAAACCCATGAGGAACGCCAACAGCGCTCCAAGCAGCGCTTCCAGCGGGCCGTTTCCTAAGCGAATGTTCACGTCAGTGTCACCTACTGGCAGCCATAGTGCGACGTGTAAGCCAAAGCATCAATTACTCTAGCATAGCTGCTGATCCAATAATAACCCTTGGCTTCGG
>Ga0256833_1001778_pt1 | contig 15524 bp, 15 predicted proteins | sample 356284metaG_FD_190535 | JGI IMG/M metagenome (GOLD analysis project Ga0256833, IMG submission 190535) | Hydrothermal vent microbial communities from Mid Atlantic Ridge, Atlantic Ocean - 356-284 | ecosystem: Environmental > Aquatic > Marine > Hydrothermal vents | place: Atlantic Ocean: Mid...
AGGGGAAGGCTTCTCCAAATGAGGTGAGTGTTGCTAAATCAAAAGCATTAACGACATCAGGGATATCCTGACGATTGCCAATCATGTGGACTCTGCCTTTTAGCCCTAGTTCATCTCTAAGTGATGCAAGCTCTTGATTCTTTTCATCAACATTTGTACCAACTAACAGGTAGTGAACCTGAGGGTGCTTTTGCGCGAGTATTGCTGCTGATTGTAAAAAGCCGATATGATTTTTTTGACGATGAAAACGTGCAATTTTACCAATGACAAAGGCATTTTCAGGAATACCGAGACTTTTACGAACTTCCATGCCTTTAGCTTTATTAGGAAAACAACGGCTGGTTTCAACACCATTGGGGATAACAATAGCTTTAGTGTTATCAAAGCCCCAAGCAAGATGTTGCTCTTGATTCAAATGAGAAACATACATCAGACAAGCTGGCATTTTTGACATTAAACCCCATAGGCGTAATTGCATTCGCTTTCTAATAGGCTCTTTGTCGTAATGTTCTAATGGCTCGTGTACTGTCCATATTACAGGTGGTTTTTTGGGTAAAAATTTAGAGAAAACAGTGCCAACCACACCGCCTTCATACATTGTTCCGTGAATGACATCGGGATTAAATGCTTTCAGCAAGGAATAGGCTTTGCGAATGTTAAAAGGGTTTTGTTTTAGAGTTAGAGATTGAACAGGTATGCCTAGTTCACGGATACTATCTGCTAAATAGGTTTCTTTATCTAAAGAAATGACCATCATCTCAAACTTGTTTTTATCAAATTCACTTAATAAGCGTCTCAGTTGAACTTCTGCACCACCCGTTTCAAGACCGGTTGAAATATGTGCTACCTTAATCATTTTGCTCGCCTTATTTTTATTCATTAGGTAAGTATCTCACAATATTTTAAATGCTTGAAAATGTAGCAGATAAGTGGATGGATAAAGGGGCTGAGAAGGCTAAAAATAGATTGTATACCCATCCCCCCCCTTTTTTATACTTTTTATATGGATTTTATATAGATCAGCTTGAAAATAGTGCATTCTCCTTCATTATACAGGTATGAATCAGCAATCAGATCTAAATGAACGCGCCAGCCATCTACTCAAAGTTTTGATTGAAGGCTATATCGCTGATGGTCAGCCAATGGGCTCGACATTGTTGGCAAAGCGCAGTGGTCTGGATTTAAGCCCAGCAACTATTCGTAATGTTATGGCATCACTCGAAGAGGCGGGCTATGTTCATGCGCCACATACATCCGCAGGGCGCGTACCAACTACGCAAGGTTATCGCCTTTTTGTTGATGTGTTAGTTAATGTAAAACCTCTCAATGAACAAGATTTTCATGCGCTTGAAATTCAGTTGGACAAGACTTCATCCAGTGATTTGATTCATTCTGCCTCAAATATGCTCTCGGGATTAACACAACTCACAGGCATTGTCATGGTTCCGCTCCTAGAGAGCCGTTCAATTCGCCAGATTGAATTTGTGAAACTATCAGAAAAACAAATACTTGCTGTATTGGTAATGTCAAATAATGATATTGAAAATCGAATGATACAGCTAGAAACTGAAATCAGCGCATCAGAGCTACAGCAAAGCAGTAACTATCTCAATGAAATTCTAGTGGGAAAAGGCTTACAACAAGCCCGAACAATCTTGCTAGAAGAGATGGAGCAAGTGCGCAAAGATATGAATTCGATGATGCTATCAGCCATTAATCTCGGTGAACAGGCAGTTTCTGGTTTAAAAGACCAGCAACCCGAAGATTACATAGTAGCAGGTCGAACCAATCTAATGGACTATGATGACCTCTCAGATGTCACAAAATTACGACAACTATTCAATGCTTTCAATCAAAAGCGAGATATTTTAGGACTACTAGATCGTTGTATGGATGCCGATGGTGTACAAATATTTATTGGGCGTGAATCAGGTCACAATGTATTTGATGATTGCAGTATTGTTACCGCACCTTATCGGATTGATGAATCACACGTTGGTGTATTAGGTGTTGTAGGGCCAAAGCGTATGCACTATGACAGAGTCATCCCAATTGTTGATATTACCGCCAAGCTACTGTCTTCTGCTTTATTAAAATAGCGTAATTGAAATAGTGTGATTAAAGTAGCGTGACTAAAGTAGTGAGACCCGATAAATCAGAGTAGTTTATCGGGTGATTCTATTATGAATCTTGATCCTACCAAGCTCTATTACCACGCCCCATGCCATTGCCACGACCACCGTGACCCATGCCCATACCGCGTCCTTGACCTCGATTACCTCGCTGTCCTCTATTGCCACGCTCTCGCGCACTATTAACAATACTATTGACTTCACTTTGAGACATGAGCTGTGCTTGATAAGTTATGCCTTGATTCTCAATTTGACGTACAAAAGCACGTAAATGATTACGCGAGCCACGCATGAGTCTTTCATAAGTCGCATTCAATGCACTATTACGTGATTTGGCAATAGCTTTTTGTAAATCTTGAATATCCAACTCCTCTATATAAGCAGCAACATGAAGAGCCTCTTTCTCAGAACGCTGTCCTTTATAGAGTAAATTTTGATAAAGCCCTGCTAATTTAGTATTTGTAAAAATACCAACCGAATTATTAACAACAGGATCAGGCAGATTATTTGACTGCAACTGCCTTGCTAAAGCATCCATGTGGCGCTGTTCAGAACCCGATATTTTATTAAAAACATTATTTCCCCAACGCTGATAAAGAGAAATATAAACATCGCGTGCAATTTTTTCTTCTTCACGCATAAACGTCAATGCACTCGCATCTACTGAATTTAATGACTGATTAGCAGAACGCTGATTAGCATTGTAGTTATTTGCCGTCGATGCACCACAAGCAAACAACGATGATGAGACAAACAAAGTGAATAAAGTACGTTTTATTTTCATTTTAAACTCCAAATAGGTTATTAATTACTGAAATAAACCATATAAGAGTAAGCTTAAATGGAGCTTAAAATTCATACATATTTCTAAAATAATGAAATCAAGCATCCTTTGTTACCCATCCCCCCCTTTTTTTACATTTTTTATAACACAGAGAACGGCAGAATTTTTTGTGTAGAGGTATTGGCTGTCTGAGAACTCGGGTTGATGGATAAAGTAGTTTAATCAGTTTTGTAGGTTGGACTGAGGTACGAAACCCAACAGATGTGAATAAAAAGTATAAAAAAGGGGGGGGGATGGGTATTTAGTTTTTGTAGGTCGGATTAGCGATAGCGTAATCCGACAAAGTACGACACCAGCCAAGCTTAAAGGTGTTTATAGCAAACTTGTGGCAATGCCTGATCAAGCTTTCCTTAAGGACTTTTGGAGCTCGAAGAATTCCAAGGGTCAAGATTAAGTGTCGCGATAGGTTCTGCTGTCTTTTTATTTAACACAATAATGGCATCTTTTCTCATGCTATTGAGTGGCAGATAAGCATATTGAGAAAGATTCTCTTTATGTTTTAAATAAAAGGATTTCTCTTTACTTCTTGCTTCTTTATTTTTAAAAATAGCTTCAGGGTCAAGGCTTTTAGCCATAATGGTAGAGATATTCTCTTCTAATGGCTCATAATATTCCTCTAAGCGATCAAGGTCTTCCCCACCCACTGTTGCATTCAAGAGAATGTCATTTTGCTTATCAAGATCAGTAGGCATTTTTGCAAATGCCATTTTAGCAGCATCAAACTTTGAAATTTTATATTCATCAAGTTTTGCCTTTTCTGGTTCAGCATCTTTCGCAGTCACGATGGTAAAACGATCAACATTAAAGGTGATATAAACAGGGTGTACCTGAAATAAAGAATAAGCACCATAAGATAACGCCCCTATTTGTAATACAGCAATAACAGCAAAATCTAAATACAAAAGATGTCTTGGCTTGCTTGGATTGAAAACAACAAAAGTCAATAAAGGTCCTAAAACAAGATCAACCGAAATAATGATAGTCGCCACTTCTTTAAAATCTGTTACCCCGATAAACATCGAAGGAAAAAGGAAAAATAAAGTGCTACCAATAATCAGTAAAACTAATAAAAGACTTAGACTGAGATGAATTAAAGATGCTTTTAGCTTATTTTTAAACATTATTGTTATTCCTGTGTGATTCTTTGTTTTTATTATTTGTACCTGAGTCCGCATTGGACTAACGGATTCAAATTGTACCTAAGTTTTAGCTATCAACTTAAGGAAACCCTGATTAAGTCCAATTATTTTTAGCTTGCCAAATCTGCCGATATTTTCCACGAAGCTCGGCGCAATAGAATAACTATTACGTCTCACTTCGTGAAAAATAGCGACAGATTTTTCTGCGCTAAATTCTAATCGACTTAATCAGGATTCCCTTAAGGAAACCCTGATCAAGTCCAATTATTTTTAGCTTGCTCGTTTTTAAGTTGATAGGCTTTAGATATTATTCAAGATTCTACAAAAAGAATGATTAATAGGGCATGAATAAAGTTTTGCGCTCCGTGCATAGCCTTTGTGGTTTCGCTGATTCAGCAACCATTCATCCCTTATTCGATATATTCCCTTGTGCTCCATTAATATTAGCACCTGAAATAAAACTAAATGAAAATAAATAAAACAAAAATCGGTATCATTGGGCTAGGCTATGTGGGCTTGCCGTTAGCTTTAGAGTTTGCTAAAAAATTTGAAGTTATTGGCTTTGATATTAACTCCGAAAGGATCAAGGAGTTGCAAGCGGGTGAAGATAAAACACTTGAAGCTGATGCAAATGAACTAAACCAGTCAACACTTTCTTATACAGATAATATTAATAAATTAAGTCATTGCACTGTTTTTATTATTACCGTTCCTACACCTATAGATTCTTATAAACGCCCTGATCTTTCTCCACTAAAAAGTGCCAGCAAAATGGTCGGGGGAATATTAAAAAAAGATGATATTGTGATTTATGAATCAACGGTCTACCCTGGTGCCACTGAAGACGACTGTGTACCCGTTTTAGAAAAACAATCTGGGCTACAACTTAATCAAGATTTCTATGTCGGCTATTCACCAGAGCGTATAAACCCAGGGGATAAAATTCATCGTTTAATTGATATTAAAAAAGTCACCTCAGGTTCTACCCCAGAAATAGCCACCTTTGTGGATAATCTTTACCAATCAATCATCATTGCAGGCACACACAAAGCCAGTTCAATAAAAGTAGCAGAAGCCTCAAAAGTCATAGAAAACACCCAGCGCGACTTAAATATTTCACTCATCAATGAGCTTGCGCTAATTTTTAACCGCTTGGATATTGATACGCAAGAAGTGCTCGATGCCGCAGCAACCAAATGGAATTTTTTACCCTACACGCCAGGTTTAGTAGGCGGACACTGCATAGGCGTAGACCCATACTATCTAACACACAAAGCACAACAAGTTGGCTATCACCCCGAAGTCATCCTCGCAGGTCGTCGCGTAAATGACGGCATGGGGCGTTATATTGCCGATATGGTAATGCGCCTAATGAGCCGCAAACGTATTCATATTGTCGATTCCAATATATTAGTCTTAGGTATAGCCTTTAAAGAAAACTGCCCTGATTTACGCAATACCCGCGTTGTTGATTTAATCAAAGGCTTACAAAATCACAATGCCAATGTAGACATCTATGACCCGTGGGTAAACCCAGAAGAGGTTAAACAAAGCTACCAACTTGATATGCTTAGTCAAGTAGAACAAGGAAAATACCACGCAATTATACTTGCTGTAGCGCATGAACAGTTTTTAGAGTTAGGAGCGAAAGGGATACGTGCTCTAGGGGCAGAACAGCACGTGCTTTATGATATTAAATCGGTGTTGCCGATAGAGACTGTCGATGCAAGATTGTAATAAGCCTGAGTATGAGATAAACTAGTTATATAACTAGTCACTAAATTTGAGAGGGCAAAATGCAAACATGGCATATACAAGATGCAAAAGCACGTTTCAGTGAGTTTTTAAACACCTGTGTTAATAATGGCCCGCAATTAGTAACCAAAAGAGGTGTTGAAGCTGCTGTTTTAGTGCCTATTGAAACATGGAATCGAATGCAGGAAATGGTAAAACCATCACTCAAAGAACTACTGCTATCTAATGAAGGTCGAGGGGAATTAGTGCTCCCAAAACGAGGAAGCGCAAAAAGACGAGCTATAAAAAAGCTACCGTAATATGTACTTATTAGATACCAATATAGTGTCAGAACTACGCCGTAAAAAACCTCATGGAGCAGTGATAGCTTGGCTTAAATCCGTTGAAGACGCTGACTTATACCTATCTGCAGTTACACTCGCGGAAATTCAAGCGGGTATTGAACTAACACGCGATCAAGACAGAAAACGCGCCGAAGAATTAGAGTCTTGGTTAGATAAAGTGACTGAAACTTACAACATCCTATCAATGGATAGCACCACCTTTCGCACTTGGGCAATACTCATGCACCGGAGCTCTGATACGCTTTATGAAGATGCAATGATAGCAGCAACAGCTCAAGTTAATAAACTAGCCGTGATAACAAGAAATGTGACGGATTTTGAAAACTTTGATGTAGCAATAATCAATCCGTTTGAATATAAAGGAAACTTGAAATAGATTTTTCGCAGTAGGCTAATTAATTCTCGGACAGCCTCCTAGGCATTTTATTAAGAGCAATTCGCTTAAAACAATTAACGCCCAAAGAGGTTATAACCCAATTGAAATCAATCCCAAAAAAATCCACATTGCACCTAAAAAGCAACTTACTACAACAAATAATAAAACAAGTTGAAGCATTGTAAGATATGTCTAATAAACCAACACTCCTAGTCCTTGCCTCAACCTTTCCACGCTGGAAAGATGATACAGAACCGCGTTTTGTCTATGACCTATGCCTGCGATTAAAAAAAGAATTCAGGGTTATTATTCTTGCACCCCATGCTAAAGGTGCAAAAAAATACGAAGAAATAGAAGGCTTGTTGGTACATCGCTACCGTTATGCGCCTGAAGGCTTTGAGAATCTCGCCTATGAAGGGGGAATAACCGCAAAGCTTAAAGGTAATAAGCTTAATTTTCTGATACTGCCTTTTTTCTTTTTGGGGCAGTGCTTAGCCATTATAAAGCTTCTCAAAAAATATCCTATAAAGGTCATTCATGCGCATTGGTTAATACCACAAGGCATATTGGCATTAATGGCAAAAAAAATAAGTAAAAATAAACCTGCTATTTTATGCACCTCACATGGTGGTGATTTGTATGGTTTAAATGACCCCATAAGCAAAGCAATTAAACGCTATGTTATAAAAAATGTAGATGCGATGACAGTTGTTAGTAGCGCAATGCAAGATGAAATCAAAAAACTTGTTCCCGAAGCAACGCTACCCACCATCGCACCGATGGGAACAGACTTAAATAATTTATTTACTCCTGATGATTCAGTTTGTAGAAAGCTAAATCAGTTATTATTTGTGGGTCGGCTAGTAGAGAAAAAAGGACTTAAATATTTATTACAAGCTATGCCTGAGATACTTAAAAAATATCCAGATACACACTTAAATATTGCAGGAACTGGGCCTGAACAAAGTAATCTGAAAGCACAAGCCAAGCAACTTAATATAGTAAAGAATATCTCATTTTTAGGACGTTTATCACACCAAGAACTAGTTAAAGATTATCGGGAAGCTACACTTGCCGTATTTCCGTTTATACAAGCAAAAAATGGTGATATAGAAGGCTTAGGACTGGTAATGATAGAAGCAATGGGCTGTGGTTGTCCTGTACTTGCTAGTGATATACCAGCGGTTAGGGATGTGATTGTGGATGGGGAGACGGGGGTTTTAATGAACCCAGGAAAAGCATATTTAATTTCTAAAAAAATATTGGAGATTATAGAAAACCCAAAAAAAGCATTAACAATTTCCAAGCAAGGACGAGAAGAGGTTATTAAAGAATTTAGTTGGGAGATTTCATTTGCTAAATATACCAAGATTATTAAAAAGTATTGAGTGTCTATAAATGAAAATATCCAGCCCAATGGCAACAGGCAACGGTGCTATTATCGTTCACTAGGCTCTTGAACAGCATTTACAGTTGCTAAGCAAGGGTAAGAAAAATTGTTAAAAACTTAGTTGGAAGTTTGGTGCTAAATGTTATTTAGACCATATACAAGAAACTAATAAATAGTAAGTTTACAGTCAAGGATATAGTTGAAAGAAATATTATTGTATACAACTATATTGAATTTTAAGTACAAAAATAAAGGGGAAATAAATTGCTGAAAGAATCTACCATACTAATTACAGGGGGCACAGGGTCTTTCGGTCATACCTTCATTCCAATGACTCTTGCTAGGTACAACCCAAAAAAAATAATCATATACTCGCGTGACGAGATGAAGCAATGGGAAATGGCTAAAAAGTTTCAAGGAGATCCACGTGTTCGCTTTTTTATAGGCGATGTAAGAGATGCCAAACGTTTACACCGTGCTCTCGATGGAGTGGATTATGTTGTCCATGCAGCAGCAACAAAAATTGTACCTACGGCTGAATACAATCCTTTTGAATGTATAAAAACCAATATTAATGGAGCCATGAATTTAATTGATGCTTGTATTGATAAGGGGGTCAAGCGTGTTGTCGCTTTATCAACAGATAAAGCAAGTAGCCCTTCCAATTTGTATGGTGCTACAAAACTAGCATCAGATAAATTATTCGTTGCAGGTAATTCCTATGCAGGTGGTAAAGATACTCGTTTTTCAGTCGTACGCTATGGCAATGTTATGGGGTCACGAGGTTCAGTTATTCCTTTTTTCTTGTCGATTATTGAAAAGGGTGAATTACCTATTACTGACGAGAGGATGACACGATTTATGATTACTCTTGAAGAGGGAGTCGATTTGGTTTGGCATGCTTTTGATGATATGGAGGGTGGAGAAGTTTATGTTAAAAAAATTCCATCAATGAAGGTAACGGATATCGCAAGAGCCGTTGCACCTGATGCTACCCAGAAAATAGTAGGAATTCGACCTGGTGAAAAGCTTCATGAACAAATGATTAGTCCAGAAGATTCTTTTCATACTTATGAATACCCTGAACATTATAAAATACTACCTGCTATACATAATTGGAGTAGTGATATGAATCGGATAAAAAAAGGAGTAAAAGTTCCTCCAGAATTTAATTACTCAAGCGATACAAATACACAATGGATGAATGTAGAAGCACTACAGCAATGGATTGAAAAAAATAAAAATAAAATAGGAAATATCTAAATGTCTGTCATTCCTTATGGTCGCCAAAACATTAATAATGCCGATATTCAAGCTGTTGTTGATGTTTTACAGTCGGACTATTTAACTCAAGGGTCGACTATTCCAAGATTTGAACAACTGGTTTTAAAATATTGTGGGAGTGAACATGCAGTTGCAGTCAATAGTGCGACCTCTGCACTGCACATAGCTTGTCTTGCCCTTGGATTGGGAGAGGGTGATACTTTATGGACAACACCAAATACATTTGTTGCCAGTGCAAATTGTGCGCTTTATTGTAATGCTAAAGTTGATTTTGTCGATATTGATAAAACAACTTATAACATGAGCCCAAGTAATCTCAAAAATAAATTAGAAATTGCTAAAACTAATAATTGTTTACCTAAGATTGTTATCCCCGTTCATTTTTCTGGTCAATCATGTGATATGGAATCTATTCATCATCTAGGAAAAGAGTATGGCTTTTCTATTATCGAAGATGCTTCACATGCTATTGGTAGTCGTTATAAAGGAACGCTAGTAGGAAATGGGAGATATAGTGATATAACGGTCTTTAGCTTTCACCCTGTAAAAATAATAACAACAGCGGAAGGTGGAATGGCTTTAACAAACAACAAATTGCTTGCTGAGAAAATGGAGCAATTACGCAGTCATGGAATTACGCGTGATACTGAAAAAATGACGCATAAACCTGATGGTGCATGGTACTACCAGCAGATTGAACTAGGCTTTAATTATAGAATAACAGAATTACAAGCAGCACTAGGCATAAGTCAGATGACAAGGCTCGATGAGTTTGTAAATCGGCGACATGAATTGGTTAAACGATATAACAAAGAATTAGCAGATTTACCCATTACATTACCTTGGCAACATCCAGACTCAAGCAGTGCTTCACATTTGTATGTTATTCGTCTTAAGCTAAAAGAAATTCATAAATCACATAATGAAGTTTTTGATCAGCTACGAAAAAAAAATATTGGTGTAAATCTTCATTATATTCCTGTGCATTTACAGCCTTATTACCAACAAATGGGATTTCACAAAGGAGACTTTCCTGAGGCCGAAAGGTATTACAAAGAAGCCATTAGCATTCCACTCTTTCCAAGTATGACTAATGAGCAGCAATTATTTGTAATTAAGTCACTTTATGAGGTGCTTTCAAAATGAATATTGCAATAATACCCGCACGTGGAGGAAGTAAACGTATTCCACATAAAAATCGAAAAGCCTTTATGGGAAAACCTCTTATATCGTACTCAATAGAAGTGGCTTTAAACTCAAAACTTTTTGATAAAATATATGTTTCTACAGATGATGAAAAGATAGCGACTATTGCTAAATCCTATGGTGCAAATATTTTAGAAAGATCAAAAGAGTTGGCAAGTGATAATGCAACAACGGGAGATGTTATAGCTGATGCAATAAGCTATCTTAAAAATAAAAATATCAAGTTTGATTTTATTTGTACAATTTATGCAACTGCTCCTTTGCTACATAAAAAATATTTAAAAGAAGGATATAAAAGATTAAAAGAAAGTAATGCTTTTATGGCATTTTCAGTAACTTCGATGCCTTTTCCTATTTGGAGAACTTTTGAAATCACAAGTGAGGGTCGATGTGCAATGTTTTTCCCAGAGAATTATTCTAAAAGAAGTCAGGATCTGAAGGAAGCCTATCAAGATGCAGGTCAATTTTATTGGCAAAGGGTAGATAGGGAGTCGCAAGATATAGCTTTTGGAAGTGATAGTATACCTGTCATATTACCCAGACATCTTGTACAAGATATTGATACTGAGGAAGACTGGAAAAGAGCAGAATTAATGTATGAGGTTTTAAATAAATGAATATACTTTTTAGGGCTGACTCATCAAGCAGTATAGGTACAGGTCACATTATGAGAGATCTAGTACTTGCAGAAAGAGATTTTCCCAGTGATAAAGTTATTTTTTGTGTTCAAGATTTAGAAGGTAATATCAATCAAAAAATAGAAGAGGCTGGGTATGAGATAGAAATACTAAATTCAAATGATATTGATGAGCTTATTTCTATAATTCAGAAATTAAAGATACATATGCTTGTCATTGACCACTATGGTATTGATTATTATGATGAGAAAAAACTAAAAACTAAAAATCCAAAACTTACTATTTTCTCTTTTGATGATACGTATGAGAAGCATTATTGCGATATTCTTCTGAATCATAACATCAGTGCTGAGGGGAAACGATATAGAGATCTAGTGCCTAACTTTTGTGAGCTTCGTTGTGGGGAGAAATTTACCCTGTTAAGAGACGAGTTTTATGAAGCAAAAAAACTGCCATACAGTCGTATTAAGAATCATATTCCAACTATATTGATAGCAATGGGAGGTAGTGATCCCACGAATGCTACACCTAAAATATTAGACATATTACAAAGTTTTAAATGTAAGGCTCATGTGATAACCACGACCGCAAACCCCTGTTTACAATCACTTCAGACGCACTGTAAACAGAAAGGTTGGATTAAGCTTCATGTTAATACGAAGCATCTTGCAATGCTAATGCACGAGAGTGATTTAGCAATTGTGACACCGAGTGTGACACTCAATGAAGTCATTTTTATGAAGCTTGATTTTATTGGGATTAAAGTTGCTAAAAACCAAGAAGAAATGTATCTGTATGCTAAAAAAAATGGTTTTTTAGTAATAGATAGATTTGAAAATGAAAAACTAAAAAAATTACTTAGAAGTAGATTAAAAGGAGATATAAATGCTAGTATCGAAAATAAAAGGATTGAAGTATCCTGATGAATATTTTACAAAGTTTTTTTATAAGAATGGCTTGCATAAGAAAAAAAAATTAAAATTTCTAGAGTTTGGTTGTGGTAATGGCAATAATCTTATGCTCCCCTATCAGTATGACCATGAGGTAATAGGAGTTGACTATGATCATAGGCTTACACAAATGGCAAATTATAATTTTAAAAATATAATTGAAAACTCAGATGATTTTAACTTTAATAATCATAATATGAAGGAGTTTGTACAAAATAAAGATAATATATTTGCTGACGTATTGATGCTTCCTTCTGTTGTTTATTATATTAATAAAAATGACTTTATTTGTTTTATGGATAACCTGTTAAAAAACAATTTAATTAAAAATAATATTAAATTATATATTCGCGTAAGATCAAAAAAAGATTTCCGATATGGATATGGAGTAAATATTACTGGGTCAAGATGTAAGTTGCCGAACAATAGTGTTACAGGTGAAAATAATTCAGAAATTGAATTTTACTCTGAGCATGAAATTATTAACTTGCTAGAGAAACACCTTAAGCTTAGAGATTTTAAAATATTTTCCTTGGACAATCAAAATGATCATAGTGGGAAAATAATACTTAATTCAGATATTGTGATTTGGGGAACAATAAATTGAAAATAGCTTTAATGCAACCTACGTTTAATCCTTGGCTAGGCTACTTCGATTTAATTGATTATGTTGATGAGTTCATTTTTTTCGATACAGTTCAGTTATCTCGTCAAAGTTGGCAGACTAGGAATAAGATAAAAGTTCAAGACAAAGAACTAATGATTTCAATACCTATTCAAAAAAAAACACCAAAAGAAGAAAAATTATTAATTAAAGATGCTTTGATTGAGTCTAGGAAGTTTGACTTTAGAAATAAGTTGATTAAAACGATTGAACAAAACTACAATAAATCATATTTTTTTAATGAAGTTAATGACTTCGTTATGGATCTTATTGAATTTAAAGCTAAGCATATTTCAAACTATAATATAAATTTTATTGAAAAAATATCTAGGATTATAAATATTGACACTAAACTAATTCGGTTGTCTGAAACTAAATATAATAGTGATACTAAAAAAGCTGAGCAGGTGTTTAGTGTTTGCCAGTATTTTGGTGTAAAAAAATACATATCTCCTCTAGGGTCTAAAATATATCTAGGAGAAGCTGAAGATAAATTCATTAATAATGATATATCCATTAGCTACCAGTACTATAACCACCCCATGTATCGTCAAATAGGAACAGAATTTATATCCCACTTAGGTATATTGGATTTGCTTTACAATGAAGGTTTTAAAAATAGTTTGAAGATTATTCGTAGCGGGAGGAGATATAGATATGAGAATTAATAAGTTTGATTTTAAAAATAATGGTATCTACATCATTGCCGAACTTTCTGCGAATCACAATGGCAGTTTACAAACCGCTCTTGATAGCATAAAAGCAGCCAAAGAAATTGGAGCTAATGCTATCAAGCTTCAAACTTATACAGCGGATACTTTAACACTCAACTCCCATAAAGAAGACTTTATGATCAAGGGTGGGACATTATGGGATGGTAAGAGTCTTTACGCACTATATAAGGAAGCGCACACACCTTGGGAATGGCACAAAGAATTATTTGCTTATGCTAGGCAATTAGATATAGATATATTTTCTTCACCATTTGATAAAAGTGCAGTAGATTTCTTGGAAAAATTTGATCCTCCTGCGTATAAAATAGCTTCATTTGAAATAACTGATTATGAACTGGTAAGGTATGTAGCTAGTAAAGGTAAGCCAATTATCATTTCTACAGGAGTTGCAACATTAGAAGAAATCAATGATGTTGTGAGCCTTTGTCGACAAGAAGGCAATAATAAGATAGTTCTACTTAAATGTACCTCAGCCTACCCAGCCCCACTTGAGAGCGCGAACCTTGTCATGATAAAGGATATCGCTAAGCGTTTTGGCGTAGTGAGTGGGTTTTCGGATCATACATTAGGTATTACTGCACCTATTGCAGCAGTAGCTTTAGGTGCAAAGGTAATAGAAAAACATTTTATTTTAGATAAGTCTATTGGTGGCGCTGATGTAGAGTTTTCTCTTGATAAAGAAGAGTTTGCACAAATGATTAAGGCTGTAAGAGATACAGAGAAGCTTCTTGGCATAGTAGACTACACTATGGATGAAAATAAAAAGCAATCAAGACGGTTTTCAAGAAGTCTTTATATAGCAAAAGATATTAAGAAAGGTGACATATTTACAGATAAAAATATTCGCTCAGTTCGTCCTGGATATGGAATGCATCCTAAATATATAAATGATATTTTAGGTACAACAGCCACTAAGTCCTATGAGTTTGGAGAGCGCTTTGAAGGTTAAAATATAAATCAGGCTGATTCTATTCTTTCAAAAAGGTTTTGATATTCAGTGATCATATGCTGAAGCGTAAAGTGATTTTCAATACGTTCTCGATTAAACTCCCCCATAGTTCTACGCAGTTGTTGAGAGTCAGCAAGTTGGTTTAACTTTTCGGTAAAACACTGCACATCTCCTAGAGGACATAAATATCCGCCTATAGATTCAGTAATTAACTCTGGAAGCGAAGAACAATCAGTTGCAACAACTGGTAAACCGCATCCCATTGCCTCTAAAACCGCCATTGGTAAACCTTCCCTAACAGTTGGCGATAGTAAAATGTCATACTGCCGATACAAGTCGGGCATATCTTTATAGTCAATAGCACCAATACAGCGTAAGCGTGGGTGCGACGGTAATTTTAGATTCGTTCTTAATCCTTGAGTATAATCAATTCTAATGCTATTACTTAAATGTTGTGCTATTTCAAATAGCCAGTGAGCGCCTTTTCTTTGGGTTAAGTTACCTGAAAAAAGAACTTTAAGTTTATTATTCTTAGGCTTTCTCTGTACTGGTGAAAAAATATTTTCATCGATACCATTGCGAATAACAGTAACTTCTTTATTGATTTTCAAATCCTTTTGTAGAAGCTTTGCGGTGAACTCACTCACAGCAGTCAGGGCAATTGCTGACTCAGCAGCCTGTTTTGTAAAATAACGTAAGTCAGTTTGATAATGAAGTCGTTGTAATAGACTACTGTAAGGTTTCATAAAATCGTCAAGGACGTAGTTGTGAAAAGTAACAATTAATGGCTTTCTTTTTAGCTTTGACCAAATAGCATAATCAGGAGTGGTATGAATGAGGTCAGGCTTTTTATATTTTATAGCCTGTAACATTAATAACGGTGGGAACAGTGTTTGCCAAGGATTATAAGGAGCAACGTGATAGTTGTTTAAGTGTTTTTCTAAATATTTGTGAATTACAAATGCACCGTTACCCGTAGCAAGAGGACTATAAATTTTCATGTTAAATTTCCTCAACACCAGCATCTTCAAAAATAGAAGATATGCTTTGATCATTATTGATAGGGGTAAAATAAATTGATAGATCTGGTCTTAGGTGTTTTAGATTAATTAATGCTGT
>Ga0256833_1001779_pt1 | contig 15519 bp, 11 predicted proteins | sample 356284metaG_FD_190535 | JGI IMG/M metagenome (GOLD analysis project Ga0256833, IMG submission 190535) | Hydrothermal vent microbial communities from Mid Atlantic Ridge, Atlantic Ocean - 356-284 | ecosystem: Environmental > Aquatic > Marine > Hydrothermal vents | place: Atlantic Ocean: Mid...
ATCTTTAGCAGTTATCTTAGTTGGAGAAGACCCGGCAAGTAAAATATACGTTAAAAAGAAAAAAGAGAGTTGTGAGTATATAGGAATAAACTCACTTTCATATCATCTACCTGAAGAAACAGAAGAAAGTCAGCTTTTAAAACTTATAGATGAGCTTAATAAAAGGGAAGATGTTGATGGAATTTTAGTTCAGCTACCATTACCAAAACATATAGATACAAGAAAAGTCATAAATAGTATAGAGCCATCCAAAGATGTTGATGGTTTTCATCCTGTAAACGTTGGAAAGTTAGCTACAGGTATAGGAGAAGGAATAATTCCCTGCACACCTTTAGGAATATGGATAATGTTAAAACATTATCAAATTGATACATTTAAGAAGGATGTTGTTATTGTTGGGGCAAGTAATATAGTTGGAAAACCTATGGGACTAATCTTTTTAAAAAATGAGGAAGCAACAATAACAGTCTGTCATAAAAATACAAAGGACCTAAAAGAGCATACAAAAAAGGCAGATATTCTTATTGTTGCAGTTGGAAAACCAAATTTAATAACTGAAGATATGGTAAAAGAGGGAGTTGTTGTTGTTGATGTAGGTATTAATAGATTAGAAAATGGGAAAATTGTCGGTGATGTTGATTTTGAGAATGTGAAGAATAAAGCCTATGCAATAACTCCAGTTCCCGGTGGAGTTGGACCTTTAACTGTAGTTTCACTTCTAATAAACACTGTCTCAATATATAGAGAAAAGAATGGATTAGGAAAACATCCTTTAACACAGATATAAATTTTATGTTAAAATTATTTGGCTTTTTGTAAAAATAAGCACACTCCCTTAACATAAGGGTTGCCCTTGTGGTTTTGGGAGTGGAAGTAAAAAAAACCCTTAAAGGAGGATTAAGTATGCCTTTTGAGATTACTATGAGAGAGTTATTAGAAGCTGGTGTTCACTTTGGACATCAAACTAGAAGATGGAACCCTAAAATGGCTCCTTACATCTTCACTAAGAGAAACGGCATTCACATTATAGACTTAGCAAAAACAATTCCTTTATTCAAAATTGCTTGGGAATTTGTTAGAGATGAGGTTGCAAATGGAGCTACTATTCTTTTCGTAGGAACAAAAAAACAGGCACAGGCGGCAATAGAGGAGCATGCTCAAAGATGTGGAGCATACTACATTAACGAAAGATGGCTCGGTGGATTGCTAACAAACTTCCAAACCGTAAAAAAATCTATTGAAAAACTGAAAAAACTTGAAAGAATGGAAGCTGAGGGAGCATTTGATATACTTCCTAAAAAAGAAGTTGTAAAGCTAAAGAAGAAAAAGGAAAAACTAGAGAAGTATTTAAAAGGTATAAAAGATATGGAAAAAATTCCTGATATTATCTATGTAGTTGATACAGTTAGAGAGGAAATAGCGGTAAAGGAAGCTAAAAAACTTGGAATACCTGTTGTTGCTATAGCTGATACAAACTGTGATCCAGACCTAATAGATTATCCAATTCCCGGTAATGATGATGCTATAAAAGCTATCAATCTTATAACTGGAAAGATTGCAGATGCTGTAATAGAAGGAAAATCTTTAAGAGAAAGTGAGGTTAAACAGGGAGAAGAGTTAGACAGTGTAGAAGAGGAAATGATAAAAAGAGCTGAAGAGCAAGGTATAATTGATGAAAAATCAGAAAACAAAAAGGAGGAGTAGGTAGATGGCTGTAGATGCTAAATTAGTAAAAACATTAAGAGAAATGACTGGAGCAGGTATTTTAGACTGTAAAAAAGCTTTAGAAGAAACAGGTGGAAATTTAGAAGAAGCAGTAGAGCTATTAAGAAAGAAAGGAATAGCAAAAGCTGCAAAAAAAGCAAGTAGAGAAACTAAAGAAGGAATTATACACGCTTATATACATGCTGGTGGAAGAGTCGGTGTTTTACTTGAGTTAAACTGTGAAACAGACTTTGTTGCTAGAAACGATTTATTTAAAGAGCTTGCAAATGAGATTGCATTACAAATAGCAGCAATGAAACCTAAATATGTTAGCAGAGAAGATGTACCTAGGGAGATTGTAGAGAAAGAGGGAGAGATTATAAGGGAAGCGGCTTTAGCAGAAGGAAAGCCTCAACATATAGCAGAAAAGATAGCAGAAGGCAGATTGGAAAAATTCTTTAAAGAAGTTTGTCTGTTAGAACAGCCATATATAAGAGATGATAAGAAAACAATAGAAGAATTAATTAAGGAGTATATAGCTAAAATTGGAGAAAATATAAAAGTTTCTAGATTTTGTAGATACGAAATAGGAGAGAACTAATTTTAAACTGATTAAGAAGTTTAAACTCTCCTTTTCTATCTATTTCTATTTTTAGAGGGATAAAAATTGACACTAAGATATAAAAGAATTCTTTTGAAACTTTCCGGCGAAGCTCTAATGGGTGATTACAGTTTTGGAATAGACCCTGAGTTTGTAAGTGAGCTGGCATACGATATAAAAGAAGTTTATGAGCTTGGTGTTGAAATTGCTATTGTTGTAGGTGGTGGAAATATATTTAGAGGAATGAATGGCTCTGAGATAGGTCTAGATAAAGCTACAGCTGATTATATGGGAATGTTAGCTACCGTAATGAATGCATTGGCACTTCAAGATATTTTAGAAAGTAAAGGCATACCTACACGAGTAATGTCTGCTATAGAGATGAAGCAGATAGCGGAGCCTTACATAAGAAGAAAAGCTATAAGACATCTGGAGAAGGGAAGAATAGTTATTTTTGGTGCAGGAACAGGAAACCCATTTTTTACAACAGATACTGCAGGTGCATTAAGAGCAACCGAAATAAAAGCAGAAGTTTTTTTAAAGGCGACGAAAGTTAACGGAATATACGATAAAGACCCAGTAAAGTATAAGGATGCAAAACTTATTCCCGAAATAACATTTGATGAAGCTATAAGAAAAAACATAAAAGTTATGGACCAAACCGCATTTACCTTATGTAAGGAAAATAAATTACCAATAATAGTATTCTCAATAAAAGAAAGAGGAAATTTAAAAAGAATAGTTTTAGGGGAAAGAGTAGGCTCAATAGTTAAATAAAAAGCTAATTATCCTTTGATACTATATCTCTTATGTTAAATTTTTGTTTTTTTATCAATTCAATCGAAGTAAAAATCTAATATTTGAATATAACAATCCTACTGTTTAGCCTATTTGACATAATTTTAACTATTAAGATAATATAAACGGAAAAGTAAGGTTTTAAGAGGTTTATAAATTATGGAGTTATGGAAAAAAAGCTTAAAAGAGATTTCTGAATTAATAAATTCTAAAGAAATTAAACCTTCTGAAGTGGTTGAAGCATTTATAAGAAGGACAGAAGAGGTAGAGCCAAAAATAAACTCATATATAACATTTTTAGGAGAAAAAGCTTTAGAAGATGCTAGAAAAAAAGATGAAGAATTAGTTAAAAAGGAAAACAGAGGAAAACTCTTCGGAATACCGATAGCTATAAAGGATAATATTATTACTAAAGATATAAAAACAACCTGTGCTTCAAAAATATTAGAGAATTTTATTCCACCTTACAATGCAACTGTTATAGAAAGGTTAGAAAAAGAAGATTTTATACTTACAGGTAAAACAAACTTAGATGAATTTGCTATGGGCTCCTCAACAGAAAATTCTGCATTCTTTACTACTAAAAATCCTTGGGATTTGGAGAGAGTTCCCGGAGGCTCATCTGGAGGCTCAGCTGCATCTGTTTCAGCAGGTTTAGTCCCTGTAGCTTTAGGCTCGGACACAGGAGGCTCTATCAGACAGCCTGCATCTTTCTGTGGAGTTGTAGGATTTAAACCTACATATGGACGAGTTTCAAGATACGGTTTAGTAGCCTTCGCATCTTCATTAGACCAGATTGGAACATTTTCCAGGTCTGTTGAAGATACTGCTATTCTAATGAATGTTATCTCTGGAAAGGATGAAAAAGATAGCACATCTTCAGATAGAGAAGTCCCAGACTTTACTAATTTTATAGGTAAAGATATAAAGGGAATAAAAATAGGAATTCCTAAAGAATTTTTTCCTGAGACATTAGATAAAGAAATAAAAGAGATAATATTAAATTCAGCCAAGCAGTTAGAGAAAGAAGGGGCCGAGTTAGTGGAAATATCCCTTCCTACATCTAAGTACTCTATAGAAGCCTACTATATAATAGCTCCATCAGAAGCATCTTCCAATTTAGCAAGATATGACGGTGTTAGATACGGATATAGAGCAGAGGATTATAAAGATTTAGAGGAAATGTACTCAAAAACTAGAGATAGAGGTTTTGGAGCTGAAGTTAAGAGAAGAATAATGTTAGGAACTTATGCTCTATCCTCAGGTTATTATGATGCTTACTATCTAAAAGCTCAAAAGGTAAGAGCCTTAATATACTTAGAGTTTATGGAAGCATTTAAAAAAGTTGATTTAATCTTAACCCCAACAACTCCAGATGTTGCATTTAAAATAGGTGAAAAGACAGACAATCCTATAGAGATGTACCTATCGGATATATTTACAGTTTCCGTTAATATGGCAGGATTACCTGCTATAAGTATTCCTGCAGGATTTAAGAACTCTCTACCTGTAGGTTTACAACTTATAGGAAAACCTTTTGATGAGGGAACTGTTTTACAGGTTGCAGATAGATTTGAAAAGATTAATAACTATAATTTAAAGTTTCCAAATCTATAAAAACAAATCATTTTTTCTTTTTTTATTCTTCTTTTTTTTATCTTGCAACAAATTTATTTAAAAACTGGTTTTATTTCCAAGGAGAGATAAAATGTTAAACTCAAATCACAGAAAAATAATAATATTTGGTCTCGGTCTATTTGGAGAAAAACTCTTTAAGTCCTTAGCAGATAGATGGGAGATAATTGGAGTTGATTTAGATAAAGAAAAGATAGAAAAATTAAAAGAAGAATTTCAAAATAATGACCATATTACCCTTATTAATGGAGATGCAAGTAGTATATTAACTTGGAAGAAAATAGATTTTGACAATGTTTCATGTGTAATATCAGCTATCCAAGATACAGATGTTGCACTTGAAATATGTAGAATAGGAAGAGAAAGTTTAAAACTTCCAAAAGAGGTTCAATTTATTGTCCTTTTAATAAAGAATGACAGGAGAGAAGAATTTAAAAATTTTAATGTTGAAATAGTTGATCCTGTTGACATTACAACTAAAACTGTAATATCTCTTGTAGAGAAAAATTTTAGAATTCCACAGAATATAGGTATAGGTAAAGGTGAGCTTGTAGAAACAACTATCTTAGCTAATTCCCATTTAATTGGTAGAGAGTTAAAACATTTTAAATCTACCAGATGGAGAATTGCAGCAATTTACAGAGATAATAAATTCATACTTCCAACAAAAGATACAGCTTTAAAAGTTGGTGATAGAGTTGTAATATCAGGTTATCCTTCCGTTGTAGAGAGTATAGTTAATATTTTTTTAAAAGGTGTCCCCCAGTTTCCTTTGCAGTATGGTAGAGATATATCAGTCCCCTTCTCCCCATTAAATTTAAAAATTATAGAAGAAGCAGAATATTTGAGAAAACATTCTAAAGCACATAGGCTACAGATAGTACCTTGGAAGAAGAGATATAAAAATGTAATTAATAAAGCTGTAGAGAAAATTCTAAAAAATTCCTTTTATGTAATAAAGGAAAAGCCTGTTAAAAGTTATTTAGATTTACTTAACCTAAAAGAAGAAAGTATTGGTGTTGGTGTTATATCATTTGGCTTAACTAAAATAGATAGATTAATTTTTAAATTTCTTAAATTTATTAAATTTTCAAGGCTATACTACAATATTAAATTGAAAAAACTTTTTAGGAAAGCAAATAAACCTTTCTTAGTTTCTAGGGGAAGTTTTCCTTATAGTAAACTTATAGTATCTTTAAATTCTTCTAATCCAGCAATAACATTAGAAATAGGTCTAGAGTTATCTAGAATTTCTAAAATACCTTTAGAGGTAATATATATCACTAAACCAAAGGAGCTTAGAGGAGAAATAGAAAATGAAGAGTTAAGTTTAATAAAAGAGTTAGTTAATGACTTTGGACATATATATAGAACAAATATAGATTTGATAATAAAGGAAGGTAATCCAATTAAAAAGACTATAAGGTATTTAAAAGAAAATAAATATAATAAAGCACTTCTAATATTATCCTTTGATAAAAATCAAGAATTTAGTATATTTAATCCTAATATCCAGTATGAGATAACACTCAAAACAGATATTTCTGTTTTACTAATACCAGCAAAAAAAGAGGTTTTATCAAATGAATACCACTGAAGCTATACTTCTATTAATTATATCTATAGGAGCATTCCTTATACCTTTCATAAGTAAGAGATTAATGCTTCCATCTGCCGTTGGAGAGATAATATTTGGTTTAATACTTGGAATATTTTATAAGGACTATCTATCATCTGAACATTCATCACATATAGTTAAATTCCTAGGAGAGTTAGGGTTTATAATCCTTATGTATTTAGCAGGTCTTGAGCTTGACTTTGATAAATTAAAAAAATTGTCTAAAAGAGAGCTTGGAATATATATTTTAACAATAGCTTCTATTATAGGATTATCATTTTTTACAGTTTTTCAATTTAACCAACCTGTAGTTTATGCTCTAGTATATCTAACTGTTGGAGTAGGTTTATTGTTTTCAGTTTTAAAAGAAACAAAACTATTAAAAACTACTGTTGGACAAACATTACTAATATTAGCTAGTATAGGAGAAATTATAAGTTTATTTGCAATAACATTATTCTCTGTTTTCTCTAAATATGGTTTATCTAGAGAGGGAATTATACATATAATTGAGATTTACCTCTTCTTTTCATTTGTTTATATAATTATCAAACTATTTAAACTTTTTGTTTGGTGGTATCCAGAAAAAGTAGCAAAAATTTTAGGTAAAGAGACAGAAACATCAGAAATAAGTTTAAGGGCTAATTTTATGATTATGTTTATATTTGTAGCTCTTGCCAGTCTGTTAAAACTTGAAACTATTATAGGGGCTTTTATAGGTGGTATGATGGTTGCCCTTTTTCTAAAGGACAAAGAGCATATAGAGAAAAGTTTAAGCTCAATAGGTTATGGCTTTTTAATTCCTATATTTTTCATAGAAGTAGGATTAAGTTTTGATATATTTCAACTTTTACAGTTAGAAATATTGGAAAAAGCATTTTTATTAACAGTTGCTATATTTATAATAAGAATTTTAAGCTCTGTTTTACTACTGTTTGCGAATATAAGTATAAAAGAATTGATACTTGTTCCATTAGGTTTATCAATTCCTTTGACTTTACTTGTTGCAATAGCAACTGTCGGTCTACATATAAATTTATTATCTAAAGAAGATGCCTCAGCTATAATACTAACTGCAGTATTTACAGGATTAATATATCCTTGGTTTTTTAAAATGTTAGTTAGATATCTAAATATAAAGGAAGAAAAAAATGTATAAACTAACCGTATATGATGCAGTATTTACAGTTTTAGACATTGAAACGACAGGTTTAAATACAGATGTAGATGAGATTATAGAGATTGGAGCTATAAAATATCAAGGGAATTTAGAAATAGATAGATTTCATAGCTTAATAAAGCCTCCACAGGCTTTTATACCTAAACATATATCAGAGATAACAGGTATAACTACAGCAATGATAATTGATAAGCCTACTATAGAGGAAGTTTTACCCACATTTTTAGACTTTATAAGGGACACAATATTAGTAGGACACAATATAAAAAAAGATTTAGCATTCTTAAATAGAGATATAGCTAAATTTCTAAATAAAAAAATCAAAAATCCATTTATATGCACAGATAGATTAGCAAGAAGGATTATGCCAGATGTTGACAGTAAATCATTAGTTAATCTTGCAAAAATTTTTAATATTCCTGTAAAAAAACATCACAGGGCTATATACGATACTGAATTAAATCTAGAAATCTTTAAAAAAATGATAGAGTTTTTAGAAGGTTATAGTGTTATAAAGGTTTTAGATATAATTAAATTATCTGAAGGAAAGAAAGTAAATAGAAGAGAAAAAAGGAGAAGATATGTTTAAACTTGGAATTATTGGTGTTGGTAATATGGGAGAAGCAATAATAAAAGGTATAATAAATAAAAAAATATTAAATTCTGACCAAATATTAATTTACGATAAGATAGATGAAAAGGCTAAAAATATATCAGAAAGTTATGGAGTAGGTATAGCAAAATCTGGCTCTTTACTTTCTAAACTTTCAGAAATAATAATTCTTGCAGTTAAACCTCAAGATTTAGAAAAAACAATTAACGAAATAAAGGATAGTCTAACAGAGAATAAGATTTTAATTTCAATTTTAGCTGGAGTGTCTTTAAGTAGAATAAAAAGTTTACTAAATATCAATATACCTGTTATTAGGGTGATGCCAAATACTCCAGCTCTAGTTGGAGAAGGTTCTATAGCCGTAAGTTTTGAGGATAATCTAAATAATGAAAAAAGGGAATATATAAAATCCTTACTTTCAGCTTTAGGTAAGGTTTACGAAGTTGAAGAAAAACTTATGGATGTTATAACTGGTTTATCAGGTAGTGGTCCAGCTTATGTATTTACATTTATTGATGCTTTAGCACAGGGAGGAGTAAAGAAAGGTCTTCCTTACCAGTTAGCATTAGATTTAGCAATTCAAACCGTTTTAGGCTCAGCCAAACTTTTACAGGAGACAGGGGAACATCCTATGATATTAAGGGATAAAGTTAGCTCCCCTGCAGGAACAACGATATATGGTTTACACTCATTAGAAAAACATAATTTTAGAAATGCTGTTATATCTGCAGTTGAAGAGGCTACAGAAAGAAGTAAAGAGTTAGGGAAAAATTAACGGTGTTGAGGACATTATGAATAAATCAGATACTTCATTAATAAATATAGAATGTGATTGTAATAAGCCCATATCTGAAGGAAAAGAATGTTTTCAGTGTGGAATTCCAATTACAGGTAAACCTTTACAGTTTGATATAGACGGAGAAAAAAAAGATTTCTGTTGTTTTGGATGTTATCTAATATATAAAACAACAGGTTTAAGAGGAGAGGAAGGAACTGCTATTGCCTTTCTTGGAAAATTTGGTTTTGGCTTTTTTCTATCAATGTTAGTTTTTATGTTAAGCACATATCTATACGGAGCCCATTTAACTCCAGATGACCCACAAGCAAAGATGTTTACAAACATTATTAAATGGATAATTCTTATTTTAGCTACTCCAGTAATGGCTCTTATAGGTATTCCAATATTAAGAAACGCTATAAACAATGGAAAAATTAACATAAGCACAGATTTATTAGTAGCTTTAGGCTCATTTTCAGCTTACTTTTTATCAGTTTACTCAGTATTAACAGATAAACCCCATATATACTTTGAAACTGCAACAATGATTTTAGTTCTCTTAACATTTGGTAGATATATAGAAACATCCTCCAGAGCAAAAGCATCAAACTTTATGAGAACTTTAATGAGCCTATCTCCAGATAAAGCAGTTATAATACGGAAAGGTAAAGAGATAGAAGTGAAACCTGAAGAAATCAAAGTAGGAGATATAGTTAAAATAACCCCAGGTGAGAAAATTTCTGCTGATGGAGTTATTATAGAGGGAAAAGGTTATGTAGATGAAAGTTTATTAACTGGAGAAACAAAACCAGTTTTTAAAACTATTGGTGATGAACTTTTCACAGGAACGACAAATATTGACGGTGTCTTTAAAATAAAGGTAAACAAATCAGCTAGTGATTGGACTTTAAATAGATTTATAGCACTAATGAAAGAAATTAGAAGCTCCAAAGCTCCCATAAACAGAATTACAGATACGGTAGCCTTTTATTTTCTACCTATAATAATAACAATTGCATTTATATCATCCGCCTATTGGTATGTTAATGAAGGATTTGAAAAAGCATTAATTGTTTTTCTCTCAGTTTTATTAATATCTTGTCCCTGTGCATTTAGTATAGGTGCTCCTTTAGCTCTTTGGGTTGGCTTAAGTGAAGCAATGAAGGAGGGAATAATAATAAAAGGAGCTGATGTTTTAGAAAAATTATCTACAGTAAAGAAAATATTTTTTGACAAAACGGGAACAATTACAGAAAGAAATTTAATAATTACAGATATATATTTAGATGATAAAGATTTAAAGCTAGTTTGCTGTTTAGAAAGTAATTCAGAACATCCTATCGGAAAAAGTATTATTTCTTATTGTAAAGAAAAAGGTTTAGAGTGTGATTTAGAAGTTAAGGATATAAAAGTTCATTTCGGCTATGGAATAGAAGGTTTAGTTGATGGAAAGAAGGTCTATATCGGAAATAAAAAATTTATGGAAAAGTTAGGATTTAATCTTTCTGAAGAACAAAGAAAAATCCTAGAAGATGCTGAAATAGAAGGGAAAATTCCTGTTTTTATTTCCATTGACGGGAATATGAAAGGTTTAATTTTATTTGGACAAAAGATTAAAAAGGAAGCTCCAAAGGCAATAGATGCATTAAGGAAACTTGGGATAAATGTTGCTGTTTTAACAGGTGATACCAAATATTTTGCTGATGTTATTAGGAAGAAATTAAATATAAATGAAGTTTATGCAGAATTACTCCCTGAAGACAAAGTTAGAATAATTGAAGAAGCTAAAAATAAAGGCTTAACAGTTGGAATGGTTGGAGATGGAATAAATGATGCACCAGCTCTAGCAAAAGCTGATATCGGTATAGCTATGGGTTGTGGAACAGATTTAACGAGAGAAAGTGCAAATATAAGCTTATTAAGTGATGACTTAAGAAAAGTTCCATTATCTATAATTCTAGCTAAGAAGGTAAAAAAGGTTATTTACACTAATATATTTTGGGCTTTTATTTACAATGTAATAGGTATAGGTTTAGCTGTAATGGGGAAACTAAGCCCTATATTCTCCGCATTAGCTATGATTTTAAGTAGTGCCTTTGTTATAGCAAACTCCTTAAGAGTAAAAAATTGGTAAAAAGGTTCAATGTAGAAAAAGTTAATGATTATAAAATTAAGATTAATTCCAAGACAGAAATAAATTGATATCCTAAAAAGCTAGATTAACATTTTCAAACTATTTATTAAAAGTTTTAAAGTTTTAAAAGTAATTTTTATTTAAAAGAAAAATAAAATCCCTATTCATTATCAGTATTGGTATAAGTTAACATAAGCTATGGAGCAAAAACATTATTGAAAAGATATTAAATTATTTTCTTTCTATCTATTTTAAAATAAAAATATTTCTTGGAATTTATAAAGTTTAATTATAAAAGATGTTGAATTGATGAATAATTATTGATTTAAATAGTTTTATAGGAAATTAATTTATATGAGTAATAGTACAATTAGAGATGTAGTAGAAAAAATATATAGTTCAGTATAAAAGATAGGGCCCTTGGCACCGACCGACTTTCCCGGCCGGTTGCCCAGCCAGTATCATAGGCGCAGGGGAGCTTAACTGCCGGGTTCGGAATGGGACCGGGTGTAACCTCCCCGCTATGGGCACCAAGGGGATTGGCAATAGAATAAGGAACAGGGGTATATAAGAAGTAATAGGCCAAGCCGCACGGGCGATTAGTACCACTAGGCTACACCCATCGCTGAGCTTCCACCTGTGGCCTATCAACCTGGTAGTCTCCCAGGGCCCTTCAGGCACATAAGTGCGGGAGGCCTGATCTAGAGGTGGGCTTCACGCTTAGATGCTTTCAGCGTTTATCCCGTAGCAGGGTGGCTACCCGGCGCTGCCCTTGGGGGACAACCGGTACACCAGAGCCTGCCCCACTCCGGTCCTCTCGTACTAGGAGTGGCTCCTCGCAAGCCTCCTACGCCCGCGGCGGATAGGGACCGAACTGTCTCACGACGTTCTGAACCCAGCTCGCGTGCCGCTTTAATGGGCGAACAGCCCAACCCTTGGGACCGGCTACAGCCCCAGGATGCGGCGAGCCGACATCGAGGTGCCAAACGGAGCCGTCGATGTGGACTCTCGGGCTCCATTAGCCTGTTATCCCCGGAGTAGCTTTTATCCGCTGATCACACGCCCTCCCACGAGGGACGTGTGGGTCACTAAGCCCCGCTTTCGCGTCTGCTCGACCTGTCAGTCTCGCAGTCAGGCACCCTTATGCCTTTGCACTCTAACGGTGGATTTCCGACCCACCTGAGGGTACCTTTGGGCGCCTCCGTTACTCTTTAGGAGGCGACCGCCCCAGTCAAACTGCCCACCTGACACTGTCCCTGCCGTGGATAACACGGCTAGGTTAGATTATCCACCTGCCCAGGGTGGTATCTCACTGGCGGCTCCACCCCGCCCGGAAGCGGGGCTTCCCAGCCTCCCACCTATGCTGCGCAGGGCAGGCAGATAATCAATGCCAGGCTGCAGTAAAGCTTCACGGGGTCTTTCCGTCCTACCGCGGGTAGTCGGCATCTTGACCGACACTACAATTTCGCCGGGCATCCCCTCGAGACAGTGCGGCGGTCGTTGGACCATTCATGCAGGTCGGAACTTACCCGACAAGGAATTTCGCTACCTTAGGACCGTTATAGTTACGGCCGCCGTTTACCCGGGCTTCGGTTCGCGGCTTGCACCGCTCCCCTTAACCTACGGGCACTGGGCAGGTTTCACACCGCATACATCCTCTTACGAGTTTGCGCAGTGCTGTGTTTTTGGTAAACAGTCGCCGCCGCCTGGTTTCTGCGACCCGCTTCCGCCCCGAAGGACGGCATGCGGGCACCCCTTATCCCGAAGTTACGGGGTCAATTTGCCGAGTTCCTTGAGGGGACTTCACCCGAACGCCTTAGGCTACTAACCCAGCCCATCTGTGTCGATTTGCGGTACGGTCAGTCTAGGTTCGACGGCTACGACGTTATTTCTTGGCAGTGTGGAGTCACCCCCGTTGGCGAGGACAAAGCCTCGCCTCCCCATCATGCCTCAGGCTGAAAGGGGGACGGATTTACCTATCCCCCACCCTAAGCACTTAGAGGAAGCAATCCAAATCTTCCCGGGGGCTATCCTCCTGCGTCACGCCTTAGCCTCCCCTAGACTGGCGCAGGAATATTAACCTGCTTCCCATCGGCTACGCCTTTCGGCCTCACCTTAGGGTACCGGCTAACCCGACCCTGATTTACATTGGATCGGAACCCTTGGGCTTCCGGCGGGCAGGTTTCGCACCTGCCTTCGCTGCTACTCATGCCAGGATTCTCACTACCCTGCAGTCCACGCCTCCTTACGGTAGCGCTTCAACCTACAGGGTACGCTCCCCTACCGCTTGCCAAAGGCAAGCCCACAGCTTCGGTGGCACGCTTAAGCCCCGCTGAATTTTCGGCGCGAAGCTCCTCGACGGGTGAGCTGTTACGCACTCTTTAAAGGATGGCTGCCTCTAAGCCAACCTCCCCGCTGTCTTAGGAGCTTCACATCCTTCCCCACTAAGCGTGCACTTAGGGACCTTAGCTGGTGGTCTGGGTTGTTTCCCTTTCGTCTATGGAGCTGATCCCCCATAGACTCACTGCCCGGCTACCTATCCCGGCATTCGGAGTTTGGTTGGGTTCGGTACCCCTTTCGGGGCCCTAGCCCAATCAGTATCTCTACCTCCGGGAAGGAACGCCGGACGCTGCACGTCGATGCATTTCGGGGAGAACGAGCTATCACGGAACGCGATTGGCTTTTCACCCCTATCCACAGCTCATCCAACGGTGTTGCAGCACCGACTGGTTCGGGCCTCCAGACGGTGTTACCCGTCCTTCACCCTGGCCATGGATAGATCGTTCCGCTTCGCGTCTGCAGCATGCGACTAAGCGCCCTAGTTAGGACTCGGTTTCCCTACGGCTTCGCCTCAAGCGGCTTAACCTTGCCGCATGCCACAACTCCCTGGCTCATTTTCCAAGAGGCACGCAGTCAGGCCTGCCCAAAGGGGCATAGCCCTCCCACTGGCTTGTAGGTCTATGGTTTCAGGTTCTCTTTCACTCCCCTTCCGGGGTTCTTTTCACCGTTCCCTCGCGGTACTATGCGCTATCGGTCAGCCAGGAATATTTAGCCTTACCCGGTGGTCCGGGCAGATTCCCACCACCTTTCACGGGGGCGGTGGTACTTGGGAGCATACCTCAGGGAGACCTGCAGGTTTCGCATACGGGACTTTCACCCTCTATGGTGCAGCATTCCAGCTGCTTCTGCTACCCACAGGTTTTGTAACTCCCCGAGGGGCTGGCAGACCCCTCCAGGTATGTCCCACTACCCCCAGCGGGCTAAGGCTGCCACCATGGCACCCGCTGGGTTTGGGCTATTCCCCTTTCGCTCGCCGCTACTCAGGGAATCGCATTCGCTTTCTTTTCCTCGGGCTACTAAAAGGTTTTACTTCGCCCGGTTCGGCTCCCGCTGAAAGCGGGATACCAGCCTATCGGCTGGTGGGTTTCCCCATTCGGGAATCCACGGATCATAGCCTGCTTGCGGCTCCCCGTGGCTTATCGCAGCTTGCCACGCCCTTCATCCCTTCTGGCTGCCGAGGCATCCACCATAGACCCTTAGCAGCTTGGCCTACTCTTACTTCTTAAACTCTCTGTCTCTTATTCTATTGTCAAGTAGCCACTTCTCAAGTGGGTTATATATTATATGCTCTTTTTTATTTTTGTCAAGTTTTTATCTATGGAGACGAGGGGATTCGAACCCCTGACCTTCTGCGTGCAAAGCAGATGCTCTCCCAGCTGAGCTACGTCCCCTTATTGAGTGGGCCTTGGTGGACTCGAACCACCGACCTTACCCTTATCAGGGGTACGCTCTAACCATCTGAGCTAAAGGCCCCTCAGCAAAATCTACTTAGCAGTTGGATAGGAGAGCCAAATGTGCTTTTTTTAATTTTAAATTGTGATTATAATTTTCCCTTTAAAGGAGGTGATCCAGCCGCAGGTTCCCCTACGGCTACCTTGTTACGACTTCGCCCCAGTCGCCGGGCCCATCATCGGCCCCTGCCTCCGGCCCAAAAGGGCCGGTTAGCCCGGGGACTTCCGATGGACCCGACTCCCGTGGCGTGACGGGCGGTGTGTACAAGACCCGGGAACGTATTCACGGCGACATTGCTGATTCGCCATTACTACCGATTCCGCCTTCATGGGGGTGAGTTGCAACCCCCAATCCGCACCACGACAGGGTTTTTGGGGTTTGCTCCGCATTGCTGCTTCGCTTCCCATTGTCCCTGCCATTGTAGCGCCTGTGTAGCCCAGGGCATAAAGGGCATACTGATCTGACGTCATCCCCTCCTTCCTCCGGCTTATCGCCGGCAGTCCCCTGTGAGTACCCGGCATTACCCGCTGGTAACACAGGGCAAGGGTTGCGCTCGTTGCGGGACTTAACCCAACATCTCACGACACGAGCTGACGACGACCATGCACCACCTGTGCGGCGCGGTGCCCCCGAAGGGGCACCTAGTGACCTTTCGGCCACGACACA
>Ga0256833_1001780_pt1 | contig 15515 bp, 14 predicted proteins | sample 356284metaG_FD_190535 | JGI IMG/M metagenome (GOLD analysis project Ga0256833, IMG submission 190535) | Hydrothermal vent microbial communities from Mid Atlantic Ridge, Atlantic Ocean - 356-284 | ecosystem: Environmental > Aquatic > Marine > Hydrothermal vents | place: Atlantic Ocean: Mid...
TTGACGCAAATACTCTTTTAATGCCAATATTTCAATCTCTTTAAAATGAAAAATAGAAGCTGCTAAAGCTGCATCTGCTTTTCCTTCACAAAAAGCATCTTTAATATGTTCCATTTTACCTGCACCTCCACTTGCAATAACAGGGATAGAAACGATATTACTAACAGCAGCATTTAAAGGATTATCAAAGCCTGCTTTTGTACCATCAGCATCCATTGAAGTTAAAAGTATTTCTCCTGCTCCTCGCTCATATACTTCTTTTGCCCAAGCTATTGCATCGATACCAGTATCAATACGTCCACCATTTAAAAAAATATTCCAGCTATTATTTGTACGTTTAGCATCTATTGCAACTACAATACATTGTGAACCAAATCTTTTTGCACTCTCATTGATAAAATTTGGATCTTTAATTGCAGCAGAGTTAATACTCACTTTATCACATCCTACATTTAAAAGATTGTATATATCATCAAGTTTTCGTATTCCACCACCAACAGTCAAGGGTATAAAAACTTCTTTAGCAACTTCTTCCACTATGTGCACTATAGTGTCTCTGTTTTCATGACTTGCCGTAATATCCAAAAAAGTAATTTCATCAGCACCTTCATCATTATAACGCTTCGCAACTTCTACTGGATCACCAGCATCTCTTAAACCAACAAAATTAACACCTTTAACAACACGACCATTATTTACATCTAAACAAGGGATGATTCTTTTTGCAAAATGTTCCATTAAAACTCTTTATATATTTTTATAAAGATAGTACCAAAAAGGGGATAAAATATGTCTAATCTAGCAATTAAGATTTTTCCATAAACTTCTTGATATTTTCAAATGCACAAATCAAGCCTTCTTTGTAAGGAGAATCTTTCATATCTTTTGCTTCATCATAATGAGATAAAACTATATTACGAAAATCATTTTGTATTTGTTTATCTTTTTGAATATAATAAAAGCAAAGTTCATCTACCCAACTATAAACTTTTATAAGACCTTTTGCATATTGTTTATTTACATCATGATTAGAAAAAGAGTAGGGTATTTTAGAAACATAACAATACTGACTTACTCTTTTCAAAAAAAATTCAGTACTTTCATTCATAATTCATTTGCACTTTTAATAATATCAAGTGAATATTTTTCACGTAAATCATGAATAGATTGAGAAAGTTTTTTATCCCTAAGATCATTTTCTAAATCCAATAAAGAAAATGTTTTTTTATGTTCAGAAAAATTAGAAACAGCTATAGAAACTTTTGTAATAAAACCACTACCATTATCCAATTCTAATAAGAGATTTTCATAAATACTTTTACATAGAGTTTCGTTAAATATTCTATTGATAGTTTTCCTACCTTTGACTCTTTGACCATAATCATAATTTAATTTCAAATAATATGTAGTAGGATTTACCTGATGTTTTAAAACAAGATAAACAACATGTCGAACCAAAATCATAATACGGCGAAAAATTTCTTTACGATCATAAATTGGATCAAATGTACGACTTATTCCAATAGATTTACGATTTGATTTAGGAAGCAAATATTCTCTATCATCACCAATAATTCTATGATAAAGCTGTTTACCTGACTTTCCCCATTTATAAAATAACTCTTTACTGCGACTAGCTTCACCTAATGTTTTGATAAAATATTTTTCAAGTCGATTTGTATATCCTTTACCGATACCTGGAAAATCATGTATAGGTACTGACTCTATAAATGAAGGAATTTCATTTTTATGTACAATCTTTATACCATAAGGTTTAGCATCATTTGTTGCCAACTTCGCAATCCATTTACTAGAAGATATACCTATAGATATGGGAATAGTAAATTTATCCATCACATTACGCTGTAAATGGCTTGCAAATGCAAAAACATCCTCTGGTGCTACCCAACCATCAACATCAGCAAAAAACTCGTCTATGCTGAATTGTTCAATAGCAGGTATTTCATAAGAGAGATACTCATATAAACTATGGGAAAGTTTGTGATATAAAACATAATCAGGTACAACAACAACCAAAGAAGGGCACAACTGTAATGCTTTTGAAAGACTCATACCCGTTTTCACACCATATTTTCTAGCTTCATAACTAGATGTAGTAACAATACCACGTATAAGTTTTGAATTGTTTTTATTATCAACAAAAAACTCATTAAAATTTTGTTTTTGATTATTGTAAAAAACAGGATTGACAAAAGCACCTCTGTTTTGATCAAAAAGTTTCATATTCATGTTTTTATTTTCAAATATTTTTAAATTACTACGACCACCAACAGCAACAGGCTTATTTAAAAGTGAAACATCTCTACTGCGATGTGCAGAAACAAAAAAAGCATCTATGTCAAGATGTAGCATCATTGCTTATCCTTTTTTAGACATGATGATAACTTTAAAAAAGAAAAGTAATTAAAAATATTTCAAATTGAAATATTTTTTTAGAAGTTTGTATTTATTTCTGTGGCAGAGAGGAAGGGATTCGAACCCTCGAAGGCTTGCACCTTACACGCGTTCCAGGCGTGCTCCTTCAACCGCTCGGACACCTCTCTATTTATAAAAGAGTATAATTTTAGCGAATTTTCTTGAAATCTAGCAATTCATTAGATAAAAATTCTAATATTCTCTGCTGAATTAGTTGTGTTTGTTTATCTTCTTTAGTACAAACCAAAAATCGTTCTAACATAGCAAGATCAACTTTATCACAAAAACGTTTCACCTCTTTTAACTCATGATCAATTGCAATGATTAATTCATTTAAATCCAAGCCATTATTTGAAATTATTTTATTCACATACTCTTTTGTTGTTTTTATTAAAATTTCAACTCTTGCTTCATCATCAGGATAAATTTCAAGTGCAATTTCTCGCAATATCTTTTCTTCACATTCATCAACTTTTTTATTTGCACCAATGATAGCCGCAAATAATTTAGCACGAAACTCAAGTGAACTATTATGATATACAAAAATATCTCTAAAAAAAGTCAAAAACCATATCTTTAATTTTCTAAGTATATACAATTCATTTCCTTTTTAGACAAATTTAAGTCTTATTGAGATAAAATCCATTCCTAGCATTGAGAAAGCAACGGCTTTTTGAGTGCTCTCCTTAAGACTTGTGCAACATTTTTTCAAGGCAACGCGCCAGGGTGGGAACACAGCAACGCACCTTGTTAAAGTGTGTGCCGCAGGAACCTTGAGGGGAGTCTTTATCTCTCAAAATAATTTTCTATATTTTTTGCCAATGTATAAAAATCAATACCACTTATTATTTGATTTTCTTCCATCTTAGCCATGATTTGCTTTTTACCTTTGATCAATTCATTAGATTTCACACCATGATATATAGACAATGTAGCCTCTATAAAAGCAGCTAAACGATCAAAAGCTTTTAGAGCAACTCCATCTATAGGATTACAGTAGTTATCATTATAACCATCCAAAGAATCCATTATTTTGATTTGATCAATATAGATTTTATTTAAAAATTCATCTTTTTGATTATGATCATAAATTCCCAATAAATAGGAAAATTCATTTTGTAAAGAAGAGGGAATAAGTGGAAGTATGTCATTTTGAATTTTTTCAATTTCAAAAGCACTGATAATTTCATCTAAACCACTTACAGAATATTTTACAGGTGTGATGATATCTTTTGTTAAAGCTTCTGGTAAATCATGAAAAAGAGCACAAAAGAAATTGTTTTCTAAACGTTTTTCACATGCATCTATCTTTCGTGAATAAAAATAACTAAAAATAGCAACAATAAGCATGTGTCCTAACACGGAAGTTTCAGGAATACGAGGGGTTTGTGCCCATCGTTTTTGAAAACGAAGTCGTCCACTAAGATCAACAAAACGAGAAAGTTTTTTATTTAACGCAATTTTACGTACACCAATCAATTCATAATAATCTTCTATCTCATCATCTACAGCATTTTTCACATCTTCTATATCATTTAGAAATTGACTTGTTTGATAAATGATGGAAAATTCCCATCTTGTAGAGAGGTAAGAAGCTGCTTTTAAAATAAAACGCTCTTTTTCATACATAGTTTCGTCTAACAAAAATTTTTCAAAACGTTGTAAAAAAGCTCCATCTTCTATAGGTTTTAAATCATTATGAAGTTGTTTTATAACCCAACCATTTAATTCATCTTTTTTCTCTTGTAAAATCTTACGAAATACATCAGGTCGCATATCCGTTACAACAACACGACGCAAAAACTCAAATATTCCAGCTTCAATCAAAGAAAAGAAATTAATATTTTTATCATTTTCTATTTTTGCTAAGAAATAAGCAATGATAAACTTGTGAGCTTGTTTATCTAACTCAACCAATTCAACCATTCGTGGATAGTCATTCCATCTTTGAATAGAAGCTGCAGAAAACAGAAGTTCAATTAATCTAGGGGTGATCATTGGTAATTTTGTGGCTATCTATTTCTATGACTGTATGTACATTTCCCCTAGGATTAAAATCTGCTACAACTTTCATCCATTTTGGTGATAGCTTTTTATATAAAACGTCATATATTTCATTTGCACTATCTTCATGGCTTATATGACGTGTCATAAATGAGTTTATATAGAGCTTGATTGCTTTTAACTCAACAACCCACTCATTTGGTATATATTCAAGATATATAGTTGCAAAATCAGGATAGCCACTTCTTGGACACAAACAGGCAAATTCAGGCAAAGTGATTTTAATCACATAAGATTTCTGATGTTTATTTGGCCATATCTCTAAATCTTTTTCAATATCAAATTCAGATATCTCTTTTTCACCATATTTCATATCTTACACATCCAAATGTTTTACATCTTTTGCATGAGTTTGAATATAATTACGCCTTGGCTCAACTTCATCACCCATAAAAAGCACAAATGTATCACTTGCAGCTTCAGCATCATCAATCACGATACGTAACAATCTTCTATTACTAGGATCCATAGTCGTTTCCCAAAGTTGTTCAGGGTTCATTTCACCTAAACCTTTGTAACGTTGTATATATGCACCTTTTTTTGCACTTTTTTCAATAGCGTCTAACATCTCCAGAAGTTCCTTGTTAGTTTTATCAAAATCCCACTCTTTTATTTTATCATTGATATAAACAGCTTCCGTGTAAAGAGGATTAGTAAATAGATCATCATTTATACGAATCTCTTCTAAACCATCAAAATTTTGGATATAAAGATGAACTTCTTCATCACTGATTTTTTTATTCAATATATTATAACCCAAAGAGTGAATATACTCTTTCACATTTTCATATAGTTTTTCACCTTTTAAGGCTATAACATCTGGATTTTCTATCAAATACTGAACAACTTCAATCACATGAAAACGTTTTTCTAACTCTTTTAATGTACTACGATAAGCAGAAACAACTTTAAATAATTCAAGCATATCTTTTGTTCCCAGCTCTTTGGACTCTATGGATTCTATTCCATTTTCTATCAAGTATTCATTCATTGCTTTATCATCTTTAAGATAAATCTCTTTTTTACCTTTTTTGTATCGATACAAAGGAGGTTGTGCAAGATAAACATATCCATTTTCAATAACTGGTTTTAAAAATCTAAACAAAAAAGTCAAAAGTAAAGTTTGAATATGACTACCATCAACATCGGCATCGGTCATGATTATTACTTTATGGTAACGTAATTTCTCTTCATTGAACTCATCACCTATACCACATCCTAAAGCTGTGATAATATTGGTAATTTCATCTGATTTCAATATCTTATCTATCCGACTTTTTTCTACATTTAAAATTTTACCCTTAAGTGGCAAAATAGCCTGAAAAACTCTGTCACGTCCTTGTTTAGCTGATCCACCAGCAGAATCACCTTCCACAAGATATATTTCAGAGATAGAAGCATCCTTACTTTGACAATCTGCTAATTTCCCAGGAAGTGTTCCAACACTCATAGTATCTTTGCGACGTGTTAAATCTCTTGCCTTTTTAGCAGCTTCACGACCTCTGGCAGCAGAGAGTGCTTTTGTCATAATAGCTTTAGCTTCAATAGGATTTTCTTCAAAATATTTTGAAAGTGCTTCATTTACTAAACGCTGTACGATAGGGCGTACATATGTTGATCCAAGTTTTCCTTTAGTTTGACCTTCAAATTGAGGTTCAGGAATTCTCACACTTACAACTGCAATCAAACCTTCTTTAACATCATCACCTGTAATCTTTGTATCTTTTTCTCTTTGAGCTGCATTGTTATTCACATATTTTACAATCGCACGTGTTAAACCTGCACGAAATCCAGCTTCATGTGTACCACCATCTGGTGTTTTTATGTTATTGACAAATGAATACAATTTCTCATGATAAGAAGTGTTATACAATAGTGCAATATCAATCTCTAAATCATCAACTTTTTCTTCAATACGCATAGGTTTTGTTACCGCATCTGCTTTGTTTAAATCTTCAACAAATTGCCTTGTACCACCTTCAAAATGATAAACTTCTTCTTTTCCTACTCGATTGTCTTTAAAAGAGATAACAATTTTTGGATTTAAATATGCTAATTCTTTAAATCTTTTAGAGAGTGTTTCATAACTAAATTCTGTTACTTCAAAAATTGTATCATCAGGCCAAAATTCAACAGTAGTACCTGTTCGATTTGTATTACCAACCTCTTCAAGTGGCATTGTAGGAATACCTTTTTCAAATTCTTGATAATATTTTTTTCCATCACGATTGATTTTCAAAATCAATTTTTTAGAAAGGGCATTAACAACAGAAACACCTACACCGTGTAAACCACCAGAAACTTTATATGTATCTTTGTCAAATTTTCCACCCGCATGAAGTACTGTTAAAACAACAGTAGCGGCAGATATATTTTCAGTAGGATGAATATCGACAGGAATTCCCCGACCATTATCAAAAATAATAGCCGATCCCTCAGTTGTAATTTCAATAGAAATTTTATCACAATATCCAGCCATTGCTTCATCTATTGAATTATCAACCACTTCATAGATCATGTGGTGTAACCCGCCTATATTAGTATCACCTATATACATACCTGGACGTTTTCTAACTGCTTCAAGTCCTTTAAGAACTTTAATATTACTTGCACCGTAATTTTTTTGCATAATTTCCTCTTCTTTATAACATAATTGGCATCACTACAGTGATAAAATCTTCACTTGTAAGTGTAAAAGGTAAAGTTGAATCATTATAGCTAAGTTTAAATTCATTTTGCTCTATATGTGCTAAAAAGTCCAGAATATAACGACTATTAACAGCTATAGCAATCTCTTCTGGTAAATTAGAAGTAAAAGAAAGTTCAGTTTTTGCTTCTACATTATCTTCATTTAAGCTTTCAAATAAAATTGCATCTTGTAAAAAAGTCATTTTTAATTCAACAGATATTGTAGAAATTTGTTTAAGATGATCAATCATTTTTTCACGATTTAATACTAATTCATATTTATACTCTTTAGGAATGATACGTTTGTAATCAGGATATTTTCCATTAATTAATTTTGTAAAAAATGTAAAATTCTCTGATTGTATAAGCAATGTATTTTCATCATAAAAGATCACCATATCATCAAAAAATAGTTTTTGTATTTCACTAATAGCTTTTTTAGGAATTATTAATGAAATTTCTGTTTCAAATTCTTTTGTTTGTGTTACGATTGCTAATCTTCTTGTATCAGTAGCAACAAAATGTATATTATTATCAACTAAATCTATAAGTGCTCCATTTAGTTCATATTTAGGATTATTTGTATCTATTGCAGGTGATATTTTTTTAATAGCATGTAAAAAATGTAAAGGTTGTATATTAAATTTTGATTTCTCTTCAAAAGAAGGGAAACTAGGATATTCCTGAGCATTATACATAGGTAGTTTAAATTTTGATTTTTCTTGTTCTATATGCAAATAGTTCTCTTGTGTTTTTAGTGTTATTTCACTATCTTTTAAAATTTTTATAATATCTAATAATTTTTTTCCATTTGCTGTTGCATTACCTGGTTGTTCTATTGTTACATTTTGAGAATACATAGCAATACCTATCTCATAATCAGTTGCTTTTATATCTAAGCGTTGATTACTTGCTTCAAATAATATGTGTGATGTTATTTGTGAGGGATCTTTTTTTTCTAAAAAGTTTTGTGTATTTATGAGTATATTTTCAAGTACATTTTTATTGATTTGAATAATCATGGATTTTTCCTTTTATTATTATATTTTTTAGTTTTAGTAGTAGTGTTGGTGAATTAGTGAATAACTTCCATAGGTAAGTTTTTTTGGTACTTTGGCAATAAATCGTATATATAATTTTATTCACAATGATTCACTTCTTTTATTATTTGCTGATGTTATTTTGTTTTTTAATTCTTCGACTTTAACGTTAAAATTTTCATCATTTTGTAATAATTGGTTAATTTTTTTCATAGCATGTGAAACAGCAGTATGATCTTTTAATCCAAAAAATTCTGCTAAGTCACGCATTCTTGTATCTGGTGTTAATGTTTTTGCCAAATATATACCAATTCTTCGGGCTTCTACTATAGGCTGGCTTCGTTTTTTTGATTTGATATCTGTTGGTTTTATATTTAATTCATGTGCAATAACTTTAATAATATCATTAAGAGATATATCGACAATTTGATCTTTAATTAAATCTTTCATTACATCTTCAGCAAAATCAAGAGTAATTTTTTTTGAAAGTAGGTTAGCATGAGCATTCAAATAGATTATTGCACTCTCTATTTCACGTATATTATCTTCCATGTGAGAAGCAATATAGTGTATAACTTCATCATTTAGATATACATTATCTAATTCGCATTTCTTTTTGATAATAGAAATTTTAGTCTCAAGTCCGGGAGGTTGTACATCAGCCATTAATCCCCACTCAAAACGAGTTTTAAGCCTATCTTCAAAACCTGCAATTTTTTTAGGAGGTTTATCAGATGTGAGTACAATCTGTTTTTTTAAGTTGTGCAATTCATTAAATGTGTGAAAAAATTCTTCTTGAGTCTGCTCTTTTTTACTCAAAAACTGTATATCATCTATTAACAAAAAATCACATTCACGATATTTTTGACGAAATCTATCCATTGTATGATTTTTTAAATTATACAAAAAATCATTCAAAAACTGTTCACTTGTTGTATAAATAACAGTTTGATCTTGTGTAATTGCATAATTTCCAATAGCTTGTACTAAATGTGTTTTACCAAGTCCGCTTCCACCATAAATAAATAGAGGATTATACTGTTTTCCAGGCATTTTCGCTGCTGATTTTGCGGCAGCAAAGGCTAATTGATTGGAAGTTCCTACAATAAAATTTTCAAATGTAAAAGAGGTATTTAAAATAGTAGAAGAAGATTTGTTTTTTGTTGTTGATTGTTTTTGTTGTTGTACTGTTTTATTCACATGTGTTGTATTTGATTTTGTTTTTATTAATATTGCTTTTTTTTGTCCAGTTAGATTTTCAAAAATGTCAGCTATTTTATGTGCATATTTTGTTTGAATCCATTTTGCCAGCAATTGATTTGGTGTTGTAAATACGGCTGTATCTGATTTTGAACTGTTTTCATCATACGTTAGTGTTTTTATATATCTTGTATATTCATTTATGGATATATTATCTTTTAGGAGGGTTAAAACTTCATCAGCTAACAAAAAAGACCTCCTTTATTCACATGTAAACACTTCATGTGAATATTTTATCAAAAATTATCTAAAATAACTTTACAAAAGCTAGAATATCAGGCAATATATGTCAATGTGAATATTAAACAATAAAAGAACAAAAACACTTTCTCATGTGAATAAAAAAATATTTCATTTTTTAAATTAAAATTAAATAGATTTTATACTCTTTCACATTGTGAAAAGTATGTGAATAAAATGAATAATAAAAGAGGATAATATGATTATATTAGGTATAGACCCCGGTAGTATCAATTGTGGATATGCAATTTTAGAAAAAAATAAAAATAAACTACTACTTTTAGAGGCAGGACTTATAAAGATTAAACAAAAAGTGTTACAAGATCAAATCATGGAGTTGGTTGAGGGGTTTGATTTGATTTTAAAAGATAAAGAGATAGATGAAGTAGCTATAGAAGATATATTTTATGCTTATAATCCAAAGAGTGTTATTAAACTTGCACAATTTCGCGGTGCATTGAGTTTGAAAGTACTTCAGGAAATTGGAAATTTTAGTGAATATACTCCTTTACAGGTGAAAAAAGCAGTAACGGGAAATGGTAAAGCAAAAAAAGAACAGGTTGCTTTTATGGTTAAACGTATACTGGGGATAAAAAGAGATATAAAACCACTTGATATAACTGATGCTATTGCAGTAGCACTCACTCATGCACAGCGACTTTAGTATTATGTAAAAGTGTCGATTTAATGATAACAAATTAAAAAAAAGGATTTTTTATATGAAAAAAATAGTATTATCTTTGGCATTATTCTCATCATTAATACACGCAGATATAGCTTATCAAGGGACATCAGTAGGAGCACAGGTCGGAATATTTGGTATTGGTGGTACCCTAAAAAGTAAAATTAGTGATACTTTGGCATTAAAAGCAGGTTTTGATACTTTTAAATTAAATGATTATGAAGTAGAAGATGATACAACAAAATATAATTTTGATTTGAAATTACAAGATTTTACATTGTTAGGTGATTATCATCCCTGGGCTGGGTCTTTTAAATTAAGTGGAGGAATGATTATAAATAACAGTGTACTAGATGGTGATATCACTCCAAATACAAGAGGCAATGACAGAATAGAATTTGATTTTAATAATAAACATTATAGTTATGCAGTATCTGAATTGGGTTCAATTCAAACAAAAGTTGATTTTGATCCAGTAGCTCCATATGTAGGATTTGGATGGGATACATCATTTGATAAATTAGAAGGTTTTGGTTTTACTTTTGATTTGGGTGTAGCATACCAGGGAGCTGCACAGGCAACATATAAATTAAAATATGGTGCTGCACTTGATACTGATAAGCGTATTGCAGAAGAGACAAAAGATTTACCAGATGGTCCTCAGAAAACTGCTATGATTAAACAAATTACAAATGAAGTAAATAATAGAAAAAAAGAGATAGAAGATAGTATTAAAAAAGATCTTGATTCTGAAATGCTTTCTTTACAAGAAGAGTTAGATAAATATAAATGGATGCCTTATATCGCTATAGGATTTAACTACAAATTTTAAACTTTTTGGTATCCTTTTAAGTGAAAAACTCTTCAAAGGATACCAGCATGCATGAAATAATAAAATATTTTGAACAATTAACAAAAATTCCTCACTGTTCTCATAAAACAAAAGCTCTTGAAACATTTTTAGTAAATTTTGCCACACAAAGAGGCTATGATACTCAAATAGATAATATTGGTAATATCTTAATAAGTAAAAATGATGCCAAAATATGCTTACAAGCACACTATGATATGGTTTGTGTTGGAAAAGCACCACAGATAGATACCCAGATAGTAGATGGCTGGATGAGAGCAAAAGATTCAACATTAGGGAGTGATAATGGCATAGGGGTTGCTATGATGATGGCTTTGATGGATGAGGGCAGGGCATGTGAATTTCTTTTTACAAATGATGAAGAGGTTGGTTTAATTGGTGCAAATGGGTTGAATTTTGAGTTGAAAAGTCAATATATGCTTAATCTTGATAGTGAAGATGAAGGGGAAGTTTATATTGGGTGTGCAGGTGGTGTGGATATATTTGCAGAAAAAACTTATATGCATGATTTATGTGAAAAACAATTTTATGAAATATCTATATCAAATTTACCAGGTGGACATTCAGGTGTGCAAATAGATGAAAATATTCCAAATGCTATTAAATTATTTGCACAATATTGCCAAGATAAAGATATTAAAATTACAACAATAAAAGCGGGTGAAAGGATTAATTCTATACCTGCCAATCTAAAAGCAATTGTAGCAAGTGATGAAATATTACCAATATGTGAAAATATAAATATAAAAAAAATAACAAAAAAATATGAAACAATCAAAAATAGCAAAGATTTAATATCTTTACTATGCAGTTTTTCACATGGTGTTATCAAGATGAATGAAACACTAGGTATTCCTGATCAAAGTATAAATTTAGCTCAACTTAGTTTAGAAAATGGTGTTTGCAGAATTTCAACTTCTGCAAGAGCTATGGATAATCACGGTTTGAGTAAAATTGAAAAAAATACCAGAGATTTTTTTCACAAATTTGGTTTTGATGTGAAAAGTGAGGGAAAATACCCAGCCTGGAAACCAGAGGTAAATATATTTTCAAAAATAGTTGCAAAAGAAGTAGAAAAAATATTTAATCATGTAAGTTATAAAGCAATTCATGCAGGTTTAGAGTGTGCAGTTATCTCAAACTTGTATCCAAATATAAAAATAGCTTCTATTGGTCCAAATATTCTCTCCCCTCACTCTATCGGTGAGTGTGTTGAAATTGCTTCTGTTCTAAAAGTATATGAAGTCGTTAAAAATGTGATAAATGAGTGTGAATAAAATGTTTTTAAAAATATCTATTTTATTCATTGGTATTTTATTTGCAGGCTGTAGTCAAAAAATTGCTAACACTTGGCAAAGTAAAATTGTAACAAATAGAGTAAATCAAGATATACCATTATATGTAGATATAAAAGGCAAAGGTAAACCTGTTGTATTGTTACATGGATTTGGTGCGAGTCATATAACTTTTAAGTATATCATTCCCAAACTTTCTAAACATTTCAAAACGTATGCTTTTGATCTGAAAGGTTTTGGAAATTCACCTAAAGTGCAAGATGGATGTTATTCTGTTTATGACCAGGCAGTTATATTAGAAAAATATTTTTTAAAACATCATCTGAATAAAATCATATTAATAGGACACTCTTATGGTGGTGGAGTGGCTTTGGTGTTGGCACTGATGCATCCAGAAATGATAGATAAACTGGTTTTAATAGATAGTGCTAGTTATGATCAACAATTGCCAAAACTTTTAAGATGGTTGCAAATTCCTATATTAGGTAAAGTTGGGTTTTTTATAATTCCTTCAAGTGTAGAAGTAAAAGAGTCGTATAAATATGCTTTTTATGATGATAATAAAATTCCCGAAGATATTGTAAAAGAGTATGCCAAAAACATGTATCTTCCTGGTGCAAAATCAGCTTATTGTATGGCAAGTGAATTATTAATACCCAAAGATATCAATAAAATATCTAAAGAGTATAAAAAAATAAAAATTCCTACGCTCATTATCTGGGGAGATAACGATATAGTGATACGCAAGGATAAAGCATATAGATTACATAAAGATATAAAAAATTCACAACTTCATATTATCCCTCAATGTGGACATATCCCACAAGAAGAAAAACCTGTTCAAACTTTAAAGATATTAGAAAAGTTTATGTTACAATAAACTTTCAGGAGTTTGACATGAAAAAAGTATTATTAATATTATCTATTTTAACACTATCTTTGTCTGCAAAAGAAAATATTCGTTCTTTGCAATATACTGGAGTAAAAGTAGAAATAGATAAAAAAGATTTATGGTTACTTAGAAGTAAGCCTGATAAATGTGAAAAAATTGCAATGACACCAAAAAATCTTTTTGGAAAAGATATGGTAGATGATAAAAAAATAGCCCCTGAATGTATCAAAAAAATAAGTTCTTTTTTAGGAAGTATACAGCCGATATCATTGGATCCTGAGATAAAAACAGCTGGAGAACTTGAAGTGCTTGCTTTTATCAAAAAAACTGAGCATGATAAACAAAAATATATTTTAGTTGATGCAAGAAAACCGCAATGGTATGAGTATCTGAGTATTCCAACTGCAATCAATATCCCATATAATGAAATTAAGTATGATGAAGATTTTCCAGAAGATCATAAAAAACTTTTAAAATTGTTAAATATTTCACAAAAAAAGTCTGGCTTTGATTTTTCAAATGCGAAAAATGTATTACTCTTTTGTAATGGAAGTTGGTGCCTTCAATCAGCAAGAGCCATAAAAGCACTGGTGAAAATGGGTTATCCTAAAAAGAAAATATCATGGTATCGTGGTGGTTTACAAGATTGGATAGGGGTTGGATTCCCTGTTATAAAACCTTGAGATAATCATCAAATAGATATTGATGATCATTTGGTAAGTTATTATAAAGTTCGTGTGCTAAATTTCTAATTTCCCATAAAGCTGATTTGTCACTTCTTAGATTTATGAAGTTTTGCAGACTTCTTGCATTGATAGTCCATGTCAATTCAGTTTTATACGATTCTGGAAGAGCATATTTTGCTTTATCATTACTGATTCCTTGTTTTAAAATGAGACGTAGATTTTCTAAAGCTTTTATACTCATTTCATCAACAATTTCAACATCTGTAAATACGAGATATTTTTTGGCTCTTTTTGTATCCTCTAAAGTAAAAGCTTCTTCTTCTTTTAACTCTTTTAATGTATAACGTGTTGATTTAACACTAAGACTAGCCATCCGATGACGTGCAAGTTCTTGTAAAAGTGCACGAGAAATCCCCTGAATATAAAATGTATATACTAAATGCTCTAGTGTGGAAGCGTGTTTGAATTTGTTACCGACTCTATCTATGAGTGCCTTATCTTTTTCTCCTCCATGATCGCTTTTGTCAAAACTTTGCCAGCAAGTACGAATTGCATCGGCACATACGACTAAAGGAGTATGGTTTAAAAGAGTGATTTTCATAAAAATAGTCCTAACTTAAAGTTAGGACTATTATAGCAAATCTACCAAAATTATTGTTTAAGTTGAAGTAGAGTATTTAGCATTTGATCTGATGTTGTGATCGTTTTTGAGTTAGCTTGAAAACCTCTTTGGATGACGATGAGTTGTGTAAGAGAACGGCTCAAATCAACATTTGACATCTCTAATGCACTTGATTGAACAAAACCACGTCCACCAGCTGCTGCTTTTCCGATGACAGGTTCACCTGAGTTGGCTGTTTGAACAAAAACATTTCCACCATCACTCTCTAAGCCGATATTATTGGTAAATTTTGCCATGGCAACTTGTGCTAAACCAAAAGATCTACCATTTGTAAAACTTCCAATAAGTGTACCTGACTGATCGATTCTGATACCATCAAGATCACCACCAGTAAATCCATCTTGGCTTATTCCTGCTGTATTAGATTCACTATCAAAACTTGTCATGCCGTCAAATTTATTAATACTTCCAAGATCAAGTAAAATAGTTTGATTTGGAGCAGAACCATTATTTGCAGTATATGTGAAACTTGTTGGTGTATAAGAAGCCAATGAACCATCTGAATTAAAAATGACTTGTCCATTTAACTCATTTTCTCTATCTTTGATTGGACCACCTATATCTCCAGGTTTTGGAACAGATATTTTCATATCCCAGGCTACACCTGTTTTTGTTCCATTTGTGTCATAAATATATCCAGCTTTTCTATACTCAACTCGTACAGTATGTTTAGAACCTA
>Ga0256833_1001781_pt1 | contig 15514 bp, 13 predicted proteins | sample 356284metaG_FD_190535 | JGI IMG/M metagenome (GOLD analysis project Ga0256833, IMG submission 190535) | Hydrothermal vent microbial communities from Mid Atlantic Ridge, Atlantic Ocean - 356-284 | ecosystem: Environmental > Aquatic > Marine > Hydrothermal vents | place: Atlantic Ocean: Mid...
TGAGCGGAGCCGAGATCGGCGAGAACTGTGTGCTGGGGCAGAACGTCTTCGTGGCCAAGGGCGTGCGCATCGGCAACAACGTCAAGATCCAGAACAACGTCTCGGTCTACGAAGGCGTCGAGCTGGAAGACGATGTCTTCTGCGGCCCTAGCATGGTCTTTACCAACGTCAAGAACCCGCGCTCAGCCTTCCCCCGCCGCGGCCAGTACACCAAGACCATCGCCAAGCGCGGAGCCACCATTGGGGCCAACGCCACCATCGTCACCGGCGTCACCCTGGGCGCGTGGTGCTTCGTGGCCGCTGGCGCGGTGGTCACCAAGGACGTTCCGGCCTACGCGATGGTAGCCGGGGTGCCCGCCAAGATCGTCGGCTGGGCCTGCGAGTGCGGCGAAAGGCTGACGTTCGACGGTGGCCGGGCCGTCTGCGGCGCCTGCGGCAAGACCTACCGCATGACCGGAGAGAATCAGGTGGAGAAAGCGACGTGAGCAAGATCGAGATTCCCATATACGACCCCCGCCCCGAGATCGCTGCCCTGCGGAGCGAGATCGACGCTGCCATTCGGCGCGTCGTCGACTCGGGGCGGTTCATCCTCGGCCCCGAGGTCGAGGCCTTCGAGAGAGAAGTGGCCGAATACCTGGGCGTCAGGCACGCCATCGGCCTCAACTCCGGCACCGACGCGCTCGTCATTGGCCTGCGCGCGCTGGGTGTGGGCCCCGGCGACGAAGTAATTACCACCCCCTTCACCTTCTTCGCCACCGCCGAGGCGATCAGCCTGGTGGGGGCCAAGCCTGTCTTCGTGGACGTTGACCCGCGCACCTTCAACATTGACCCGGCCCTCATCCCGGCCGCCCTTACGGAGCGCACCAAGGCCATCGTTCCGGTTCACCTCTACGGCCAGGCGGCCGACATGGACCCTATCTTGGAAATCGCCCGCCAGTACGGGCTCAAGGTCTTGGAGGACACCGCTCAGGCTTTTGGCGGCGAGTATAAGGGCAAAAAGCTGGGCACGATCGGCGACGCGGGGGCCTTTTCGTTCTTTCCCACCAAGAACCTGGGAGGCTTCGGCGACGGGGGCTTGCTGGCCACCAACGACGACGGGGTGGCCGAGATGGCGCGGATGCTGCGCACCCACGGAGCCAAAAAGAAGTACCGGAACGAAATCCTGGGCTACAACTCCCGCCTGGACACGCTGCAGGCCGCCGTACTGCGGGTCAAGCTGCGCCACATCGACGCCTTCAACGAAGCCCGTCGCGCCCTCGCCCACGCCTACACCGCCCAGCTAGCCGAGCTGGAGGGGGTGACGCCGCTTTACGAGGCCCCTTACGGGACACACGTCTACCACCAGTACACAGTGCGCATCGCGGACGGCCGGCGCGACGAGGTGGCCGCCGGCCTCGCAGAGCGCGGGATCGGCGCGATGATCTACTACCCCACGCCGGTACACCGGCTCCCCATTTACAACGAGCCGGCTGGCTGCTGCCCGCTTGCGGAGGCAGCTGCGGAAGAGGTGCTCTCGCTGCCGATTGGACCTTTTTTAGACTTAAGCACCCAAGCCCGAATATTAAAAGCTCTTCTTCAGCGATGACCATGCCCTCCTGGCGTAACCTCCTTGCCCGCCTGCCACAAAACGCTTTCGTTCGCAGCGCGGCTTTGGTTGCCTCTGGCAGCGTGGTGGGGCAAGCGATCATGGTAGCGGTTGCCCCGGTACTCAGCCGCCTATACCAACCGGCAGATTTCGGCGCTTTCGCTGTTTTTGCCTCCACCGTGGGAATCTTGGCCATTATCGCAAGCCTCCGCTATGAGATAGCGATACCGCTCCCGCCAAACGAGCGGGAGGCTTGGGCCCTCGCGCGCCTTGCACTTGCAGCTGCTGCAGTAGTAAGCGGTCTTCTACTGATAAGTGTCTGGGTATGGGGGCCGCACTACATGGCCGTGTTTGGAATATCCAGCGATCAAACCATATTGATTTACCTGATTCCAATTGGGATTGTACTTACCAGTCTTTATCAGATAAGTAACTACTTAATTATTCGCCAAGGCCGACACGAGCTTCTTGCCAAGGGCAAGATCTTACAGGGAGGTACAGCCGCCACCCTGCAGACAGGTCTAGGCTACACCCCCCTTGGTCCAGCTGGTTTGGCCATAGGTATGATGCTGGGTCGGTTTGCTGCTTCAATATACGCACTCGCTTCTCTTAACAAAACCTCTGGCAAAAGCGTCGGCCTTATGGTTGTGGCACGCCGCTACATTCGTTTCCCAAAACTTGCGTTGCCCTCTGGTGCCATTAACGCTCTTTCTGTCGAAATGCCTTTACTTCTCGGCTCCTACCTTTATGGGACCGACACGGCAGGATTTTACGCGCTCGCCCAGCGAGTAGTCGTAACCCCCCTCAGCATGATAGGAAAGTCTATTGCGCAGGTATACATGTCTGCCCTAGGCGAACGTGTGCGAGAGCGGGATCCTGCGGCGATTCTACTCTTTACGGGCGTAGCGCGGCGTTTGTTTCTGCTAGGTGCGGTCCCTTTCTTGCTCTTGGGCCTCCTCGCGCCCTCATTGTTCGGAATCGCCTTCGGGGAAAGATGGTATGCATCCGGGATATTGGTGCGCATATTAGCTCCCGCTTTTCTAGCTCAGTTCGTTGTTGTGCCGCTTTCGCAAACGCTTAATTTTATCAGCCGTCAGGACTATCAGCTTGCTTGGGATATAGCACGATTTGCCGGTGTTGCAGGCTCCTTTGCTTTGGCGTACTGGCTAGGTTTGAACTATATTTTTGCGTTCGCGGCATTTAGCATTTTGTTGACGCTGGCCTACGCGGTGCTTTATCTGGTAATGCTTACTGCACTTCGCAGGGCGGTTTCAGCCTGGCAGACTAGTGAAGGGGGCGGGTCTAATGCAGACATTGAGAGTTAAGTTGCTCCGCGACGTAGCAAGCTACCTGCGAAGAAACTGCGACTTTAGTTATCGCGAAGACGCGGTTACTTCAACAGCTTACCCTGTGGATCTTGCCTTCACCTTGGAGAGGGAAGACCTGTATTACCGGCCCAAAGATGCAGACGGATTGCCTGTTCGCATATATCTTTCAGCGGGCCGGCAGTACAACCCGACCCGTATAGCCGCTTATGCCCTTGCTCACTACAACCGCTACCTTGATCATGAGGATGAAGCGGACAAGGCCACTTTTTTTAGAGCGGCGGAGTGGTTCATGCGTAGCCCTGACGGGCGGTGGCGCTACGAGTTCGATTGGGGTGAGCTGAAAGCCCCTTGGGTATCTGCTATGGCCCAGGGTGAAGGCGTGAGTGTACTAGTGCGTGCCTGGTATCTGAGCGGCGAAGACCGCTATTTAGAGCAAGCCTTGCGGGCACTTGAACCCTTTACCCAGCCCGCAAATGAAGGTGGCGTTCTTTCCTTTCTGGAAAGCGGCGACCCGTTTTTGGAAGAATACCCAACCCCTAGGCCTGTGCATGTCCTGAACGGGTTCCTTTACGCAGTAATTGGCCTCGCGGACTTGGAGCGTATCGCTGGGCAAGTTTTGCCGAAGGGGCTGCGTGCTTCAGACTGGCTTGGTGTCCTAACTAAACACCTGAACGGCTGGAACCTTGGCTTCTGGTCTGCGTACGACCTTGCGGTAGGCCGCTATGGGCTGCGAAACCCTGCGACTGTATCCTATCATAGGTTGCACATCGCACAATTGCGATTCCTGGGCGAATGGGGATCGTCGGATGTTTTGATAGCGGTAGCTCGGCAATGGCAGGCTTATTTGAAATCAACCGTCAACCGCGTTCGCGCATTGGCGCTGAAAATAAGCTTTCGTTCGCTACATAAGGTGCCGCGATGAGGTTAAGGATAAGACTAGTCAGATTTTTGCAGAATCGTTTGCTTACCGATATAGCAGTAGCAAGTTTTATTGTTGCATTTCACTTGAGTTATCGTTATCTCATTGTTCCAAACTATAACTATCAAGGATTTGTTTACGAGCCCAGAGAGCCTACTATTTGGGTAGCTTTCTTGCTCGCCTTCCTGCCTTCCAAAGCATTACCTGTGCACCTACGCAGACCGTCCTCTTTCGTGCTCTGGTTACTCTATCTGTTGGTTTATGTGCCCGCACAGCTTGTGCTAGCGTACACTTTTTCTGGTTTTTCCGAGCATCTTTTTTCTTTCCAGTTAAGCCTCCTCGCATCCATGACGATCGTGTCACTTGTGCCTAGGCTTCCTACCATACCCTTACCCCGCTTCTCAGTACCACCCTGGCTTTTCTGGCTGGGTGTGTTGGGCTATGTAGCATTTGCCTACGGCCTACTTTTTAAAGTTTTCGGTTTTAAAGGGTTTGTGGGTAGCCTGTCTGAAGTATACCAAGTACGACTTGGGGCTCGGGAGGTCTTAGCAGATGCTGGCCGTTGGGTAGGTTATTCAATGCGATGGCTTTCTGAGGCTGTTAACCCCTTTTTGATGGCGGTGGGTATTAGTGAGCGGCGCTGGGAGCTCTTTGTACTTGGGGTTTTAGGTCAGGTACTCATTTTTAGTTTTGACGCGACCAAGTCTACTTTGGGCTCGATTGTATTCGTTATAGGCCTGTTTTATTTGGTTTCTCGATCGTTTGCTTTGTATGCGCGACACCTGGTGGTTGCTTTTTTAGGTCTATTCGCTTTTGTCGCGGCACTAGACAGTTTAATACGCCAGCCAGTTTTCACTGGCCTTTTGCTCAGACGGCTCTTTGCGGTGCCTGGGTTGTTAACCTCGTTTTATTTAGATTATTTCAGCACACACCCCCATTTTTACTGGACACATACTGTTTACGCTCGGCTTTTAGGTTTTACTAATACTGTTTATCCTCAATACGCTAGCCCGGGTTTCTTGATCGGCGATATCTCTTTTCACAATCCTGCTGGCAACGCCAACGTCAACCTTTGGGCAGACGGCTATGCAAACGCTGGGTTGTGGGGTGTGGCTCTTATAACATTGTTATTGTACTTGCTATTGTGGTTTTATGACAGCGTCTCGGCCAGAAAAGATTTGCGAGTGGCACTTCTCTTGATCGCCATGCCTGCTTTTGCGTTAACAAACACTTCGTTGCTAACTTCGCTACTTTCTCACGGTTGGCTGCCGGCTATCTTACTGATGTGGTACTACCCTTCGCTTCGTCGCAACAATCGGGGAAGGCGATGAGTAACGTTCGGTTATGCCACCTCACCACCGTTCACCCTCCTGACGATGTCCGAATCTATCAGAAGGAGGCCCGCAGCCTGGCCCAGGCCGGGTACGACGTAACGCTCGTTGCCCCTGCGCTAAAAGAAGTCCGACTTGAAGGTGTGCGTTGGCTGGCCCTGCGGCCGCCCAAGGGAAGGTTCGACCGCTTTCTGCGCCTGGGAGTTGACGCTTACCGCAATGTGCTTGCTTCCCGAGCCAAGGTTGTTCATATTCACGACCCGGAGCTGATCTTTGTGGGACTGGCGTTGAAGCTTAGCGGCCGGAAGGTAATCTGGGACGTGCACGAAGACCTTCCCTTGCAAGTTTTATCTAAGCCGTGGATTCCTGAATATTTAAGAAGGCTTGCTTCGTGGCTAACCAAGGGCTCTCAGCAGGTTGCAGCACTTGTGTTTGACGCGGTGGTAGCGGCTACTCCGGCAATTGCCAAGCATTTTCCTTCCAGAAAAACCGTCACGATTCATAACTTTCCTCGCCTGGAAGAGCTGGAAGGTCGTGTAACGCCCTATCGAGACCGCCCGCTCCAGGTGCTCTATGCGGGGGGGATTACTTCGATCCGTGGCACCAGGGAGATGGTGGAGGCCATCGGTCGCGTGAAAAGCTCCGTGGAGCTTATACTTGCTGGCTCTTTTGAGTCGGAAGACCTGAAGCAACAGCTCAGTCGAATGCCGGGTTGGAGCAGAACCCGATTCCTAGGGTGGGTGGATCGAGTCGAGCTGGCCAAGCTTTTGGGGCAGGCGAGGGTTGGGCTTGTGTTGTTTGCGCCTGTCCCAAATCACATTGAGGCTCTGCCTAACAAAATTTTTGAGTACATGGCCTCCGCTACGCCTTTTGTGGCTTCGGATTTTCCCATATGGCGGGAGTACGGAGAAGGGGCGGGTTTGTTCGTGGATCCAAAGGATCCAGAGGCAATTGCGGACGCTATCGAGTGGCTTATCAACCACCCAGACGAAGCCGAAAAGATGGGCAGGCGCGGCCGGGAGTTGGTGGAAGAGCGCTATAACTGGGAAGCTGAAGCTAGGAAGCTCTCGAAGCTGTACGAGGAGGTTTTGAAAAAGTGAAGCTGGTGACTGTTCTGGGGGCCAGGCCACAGTTTATCAAGGCGGCTCCGGTTTCACGCTCGCTGAGTGCAACGAACGGCGTTCGGGAGATACTGGTGCACACCGGACAGCATTTTGACGACAACATGAGTAAAGTTTTTTTCGATGAGTTAGGTATTCCAAAACCCAAATACAATCTGGGCGTCGGAGGCGGCACCCACGGGCAGAACACCGGCCGGATGCTCGAGGGCATCGAGCCGGTGCTTCTGTACGAACGCCCTGACTGGGTGCTCGTCTACGGCGATACCGACAGCACCCTAGCTGGTGCCCTGGCGGCGGTGAAGCTCCACATTCCGGTGGCCCACGTGGAGGCCGGCCTGCGCTCCTTCAACCGCCACATGCCCGAGGAGATCAACCGGGTGCTCACCGACCACGCCGCCGACCTGCTCCTCGCCCCCACCCCCACGGCCGTGGAGAACCTGCGCCGGGAGGGGCTGCCCGAGGCGCGCGTGCGCTGGGTAGGCGACGTGATGTACGACGCGGCGCTGCATTTCGGTCGGCTGGCCGACCGCGCCAGCACGGCGCTTGAGCGGCTGGGGCTGGAACCACGCGGTTACGTGCTGGCCACGGTTCACCGCGCCGAAAACACCGACGACCCCGCGCGGCTGGAGGCCGTCTTCGAAGGGCTTTCCCGGGTGGCCGCGGAGCTCCCGGTGGCGTTGCCGCTGCACCCGCGCACGCGCAAGGCGCTCGAGCGGCTCGGCTGGCTCGAGCGCTCCCGTGAGCGGCTGCAGCTCATCGAGCCCGTCGGCTATCTGGACATGGTGGCCCTCGAGAAGAACGCGCGCCTGATCGCCACCGACTCGGGCGGGGTCCAGAAAGAGGCCTACTTTTTCGGCGTGCCCTGCGTCACGCTGCGCGACGAGACCGAGTGGGTCGAGCTCGTCGAGGCCGGCTGGAACCTCCTGGCCCCGCCCCGCGACGCCGAAACGGTGGCCCGTGCGATCCGCGCCCACCTGGACGCCCGCGGCCGGCCCATCGAGGCCTACGGCGACGGCCGCGCGGCGGAGCGGATCGTGACAGAATTGACGGAGCGATGAACATCTGGCTCGTCAACCACTACGCCATCCTGCCCCAGCAGGCGGGAGGAACGCGCCATTACGCCTTGGCCCGCGAGCTAGTGGAACGGGAGCACCAGGTCACCATTGTCGCCTCCAGCTTCGACCACACCACCCGGCAGGAGCTGCACATTTCGGACGGTGCTCCCTCACGGCTAGAGGTCGTGGACGGCATTCGCTTTTTGTGGCTGCGCACGCCGCCTTACGGGGGCAACAGCGCCCGGAGACTGTGGAACACGATGGTCTTCGCCCGCAAGGTGCTGGGCCTGCGCGCGGAAGACCTTGGAGGCCCGCCCGATGTGGTGCTGGGTTCGAGCCCCCACCTCTTCGCAGCCTGGGCCGCAGAGCGCCTCGCCCGGCGCCACCGCGTCCCATTCGTTTTGGAGGTGCGTGACCTCTGGCCCCAGTCGCTCGTCGACCTGGGAAGCTTCTCGGAAGGACACCCCTTCATCCGGTGGCTGGAGCGCATTGAGCGGGGCCTTTACCGCCGCGCCCGTCGCATCATCACCCTCCTCCCCGGCGCCGCAGACCACATCGCCCATAAAGGCGGCCACCCGGGGCGCATCGTCTGGATACCCAACGGCGTGGACCTGCGCCTTCTTCCTCCGCCCTCGCCCCCCGAGCCCCGCGAAAGCCTCACCTTTCTTTACGCGGGGACCCACGGCCTGGCCAACGGCCTGCAGGTCATCCTGGAGGCTGCGGACAGGCTGCGAACCTCGCCCGTAAGTTTCCGCCTGGTTGGCGACGGCCCCGACAAACCCAGGCTGATGGCGCTGGCCGAGAAAAAAGGGTTGACCAACGTCGTGTTCGAGCCGCCGGTTCCCAAGAGCCGGATTCCGGACCTGCTACGGGAGGCCGACGCGTTCTTGATGGTGCTGCGCGACTCACCCGTTTTTCGCTGGGGGGTTAGCCCCAACAAGTTGTTCGACTATATGGCCGCCGCGCGACCGGTAATTTTTTCTGTAAACACTCCCCTGAACCCGGTGGAGTCGGCAGGAGCGGGCGTCACCGTCCCGGCAGAAGACGCCGATGCGCTGGCCGGAGCCGCTCTCAAGCTTTTGACAATGAGCTCTGAAGAGCGCTGGCAGATGGGGCTGAGGGGGCGGAAATACGTAGAGGATAACCATGATTTCGGTCGCCTAGCGTGTAAACTTGAATCGGTGCTTAGAAATGCGGCTAACGACAACTAGAATCGGTCGATCTCTCGTTCTGAAGCGCCTCATCGATGTCTTGGTGTCACTCGCGGCGCTCGCGCTCTTGTCTCCGCTGCTTTTAGTGCTGGCTATTTGGATCCGGATAACTATGGGTGCACCTGTGCTGTTCAGACAAGCGCGGCCGGGCCTGCGCGGCAACCCTTTTATCATGTATAAATTTCGTACCATGACGGACGAGCGCGACCCTCAGGGCAACCTACTGCCCGACGAACAGAGACTGACGAGGCTCGGGCGGTTTTTGCGCAGCACCAGCCTTGACGAGCTGCCCGAGCTAATCAACGTTCTCAAGGGCGATATGAGCCTTGTGGGGCCGCGGCCCTTGTTGATGAAATATCTAGACCGGTACACCCCGGAACAGTTTAGGCGGCATGAAGTGAAGCCTGGTATCACAGGTTGGGCACAAGTGAACGGACGAAATGCCCTTACGTGGGAAGAAAAGTTTAAGTTGGACGTGTGGTACGTGGACAACTGGAACCTATGGCTGGACTTTAAGATCCTGCTAATGACGTTGGTGAAGGTTTTTCGCCGCGAGGGCATCAGCCATGGCTCCCAGGCGACCATGCCCGAGTTCAGGGGGCAGCGTGACTCCTAGTGGGGTCTTTGTCATAGGTGCGGGCGGCCACGGCAAAGTGGTGATTAGCACCTTGCAAGAACGAGGCGTGGAAGTCGTTGGCGTCTTCGACGACGATGTCGCTAAGCGGGGAGGGCGCCTGCTGGGGGTTCCCATCCTCGGCGCGCTCAACCTCTTGCCGGAATACGCGGACAGGGGCCGGTTCATCCTGGCCATCGGCAACAACGACCACCGGGCGAGGCTGGCGGAGCGCCTCTCCTGGCTCGGCTGGGCGACGGCTGTCCATCCAGCTGCCTACGTCCACCCGAGCGCCCGGCTAGAGGCCGGGGTGGTGGTCTTTGCGGGGGCGGTCGTCCAGCCCGAAACCGTGGTAGGAGCTCATAGCATCGTTAACACCGGCGCGACGGTGGACCACGACTGCGAAATCGGTAGCTACGTTCACCTAGCGCCAGGTGTTCATTTGGCCGGTGGTGTGACTGTAGGTAGCCGGGCGATGCTGGGTGTGGGGGCCTCGGTAATCCCGGGCCTGCGGATTGGCGAAGGGGCAGTCGTGGGGGCCGGCTCGTTGGTTCTTCGCGACGTGCCCCCTGGCGAAACGGTGGCGGGCGTGCCAGCGAAGCCGCTAAGAGATAGGGGGGCGTATGACTAAACGATCGAACGAAAAACCCGCGGGCATCCCCATGGCAGCCCCAGACATCTCCGAGGCCGACGTGCAGGCAGTGGCGGAAGTGGTGCGCTCGGGCAGACTGGCGCTGGGACCCAAAACCGTGGCTTTCGAGCAGCTTATGGCGGACTACGTAGGCGTTAAGCACGCCGTCGCCGTCAGCTCTGGCACCGCAGCACTTCACCTTATCGTTCGCGCGCTGGGTATAGGCCCCGGTGACGAGGTCCTGGTGCCGTCGTTTACCTTCGCCGCCAGCGTGAACGCCATTTTGTATGAGCGGGCGACTCCGGTGTTCGTGGATATAGAACCGGAGACTTATAACTTAGACCCGGAAGATTTAGAGCGGAAGATGACAAAGCGTACCAAGGCTATTATGGCTGTGGATATTTTCGGCCATCCGGCGGAGTGGGATGAAATTTTGCGCATCGCGGATAAGTATGGACTCAAGGTGATTGACGACTCCTGCGAGGCCTTGGGGGCGGAGTACAAAGGGCGCAAGATCGGACAGTTTGGCGATGCCGCGGCCTTTGCTTTTTACCCCAACAAGCAAATGACTACTGGAGAGGGCGGGGTGATCGTTACCAACAACGACGAGATTGCCCGTCTGGCCCGCTCAATGCGAAACCAGGGTCGGGGGGAGATGGGCACGTGGCTCTTACACGAACGCCTGGGGTACAACTACCGCCTGGACGAGATGTCGGCCGCGCTAGGCTTGTCACAGCTTTCCAGAATCGAAGAGTTTTTAAACAAAAGAGAAAACGTTGCGTCCATGTATAGCAGTGCGCTTTCTAGCATTCCCAGCGTTCGGACTCCAGCGGTCAAACCCCATGTGCGAATGAGTTGGTTCGTGTACGTGGTAACGCTTGAGCCGGGGCTCAATAGAGACGCTGTCTCAGGCGAGCTAGAAAAGCGTGGGATTCCTACCCGAGGCTATTTTTCACCGATTCACAGACAGCCGTACATTAAACAATTTATAGGAAAAACCGAGCCGCTTCCCGTCACCGAGTCTGTAGCCGATAGGACCCTTGCCCTTCCGTTTTTCAACAACTTGACCAAGAGGCAGGTGCAGGCCGTAGCCAGCGCGCTTGCAAAAGCTGTTTCGGTTGCCGGCTAGATGACCACTTTTTGTATTTGCATGGGGCTATGCTGAGTGCGATGACAGGCCGCACCGTCCTTAAGTTCATTACAGACGTACTGCTATGGTCCGCTGCGGCGCTCCTCACCTTCATGCTGCGCCTCGAGGATCCCTGGCCGCGCTATGCCCAGGCTGCCCTCATCTACACGCTCGGCGGCTTGCCCATCAAGATACTGCTCGAGGCCTCCTTTGGTCTACATTTGCAGTCCTGGCGGCGCGCGGGTGTCCGTGACCTTTACAGCCTCATGAAGGCCGTCTTCTTCGGGACCGTGTTGCTCTCGGCCCTGGCCTTCTTTCTCCGTCCCGACCAGCCCATTCCGCGCAGCGTTCCCCTCATCGAGGGTGGCTTGGCGCTGCTCCTTTTGGGCGGGGCACGCCTCGCTGGCAGGATACTCTTTGAGCGCGCTCAGCTCGCCCGGTCGCAACCGCCTCATTCCGGCTCCAGACGCGTGCTGATCATTGGGGCGGGGGAGGCCGGCACCATGCTGGCACGCGAAATGCTGCGCCACCCGGAGTCGGGGCTCGTTCCCATCGGCTTCCTGGACGATGATCCCAGCAAGCAACGTCAGCGCTTCGTGGGCCTGCAGGTACTCGGGAATATCGAGGACTTGCCGCGGGTAGCCCTCAAAGCGCACGCCGACGAAGTGCTCATCGCCATCCCCTCGGCGCCGGGCAAGGTTGTTCGCCGGGTCGTGGAGCTCGCCCAACGGACGGGGCTGCGTCACCGTATCGTACCTGGGATCTACGAGATCCTCTCGGGCAAGGTGGCCATTTCTCAGATCCGCGACGTGGACGTGGAGGACCTTCTGCGCCGCAACCCGGTGCAGCTCGACACCTCGGAGATTGCCGGCTACCTGGAGGGACGGGTGGTGCTGATTACGGGAGCCGGCGGCTCGATCGGCTCGGAGATTGTGCGCCAAGTAGCGCGTTTCCGCCCCCGCCGCATTCTTTTGCTGGGCCGGGGGGAGAATAGCCTCTACCAGATCGAGCGAGAGCTCGATCGCACCTGGCCCGAGCTAGACTGGCGCACCATCGTAGCGGACGTGCGCGACCGCGAGAAGATGCAACACGTCTTTGCCACCTACGCCCCCAAGGTTGTCTTCCACGCGGCCGCCCACAAGCACGTGCCCATGATGGAGGCCAACCCCGACGAGGCGGTCTTCAACAACGTCGGGGGGACCAAGAACGTCGTGGAGCTCGCGCTCGAGCATGGCGTAGAGCGCTTCGTGAACATCTCCACCGACAAGGCCGTCAACCCTACCTCGATCATGGGGGCCTCCAAACGCGTGGCCGAGTACCTGGTGCAGTGGGCCGCCCAGCGGGTGGGGCCAGGGCAGGCCTTCGTCTCGGTGCGCTTCGGTAACGTGCTGGGCAGCCGGGGTAGCGTGATTCCGCTGTTCAAGGAACAAATCGCCAGTGGTGGGCCCGTGACGGTGACCCACCGGGAGATGACACGCTACTTCATGACTATCCCCGAGGCAGCGCAGCTCGTCTTGCAGGCGGGCGGCCTCGGGGACAACGGGGCGGTCTACGTGCTCGACATGGGCGAGCCGGTGCGCATCGCTGATCTCGCCCGCGACCTTATCCGTCTGTCGGGGCTCGAGCCTGGGGTAGACATCGAGATCGTCTTTACCGGAATCCGCCCCGGGGAAAAGCTTTTCGAAGAACTCCTCACGGCTGAGGAGGGCACTGAGGCCTCAAAGCACCAGCAGATCTTCATCGCCCGCACTTCGCTGGCCGACCTCGACCAGCACCTCGAGCTCCTCTCGGAGCTCTTCGCCGCCGCTCGCTCCCGCGACCCCAAGCGCATCCGCGCCGCCTTCAAGCGACTGGTGCCCACCTACACCGAGGCGGCCCCCACCTGACCCTGTTTTGGCTTCTGAAGCGTGTACCTTAAGGTATGCGCGACTGGAAAAGGACCTCATGGTGGGCTGCCGTCTTGCTGCTCCTGACCGCGGCGGCGCTGGCCAAGCAGGTCACCACCCATGACTTCTTTCGCGTCACCCAGACGAATTCGCGCTCGGCGAGCACGCCTGGGGCCTGGCGCTACACCGTAGCCCCACGCACCCAGGAGGCTCGGGCCTACTGGGACGCGGCGGTAGAGGACTGGCGCCGGGCGCTCAAGATTGGCCTGCGCGTCAAGCTGGGTGCTTTCGAGGTCGTGCCCACGGAGAAAGGTCTCAGGATGGTCCCCCTGTGCGAGGAGGTGCACCCCGGCTGCTTCACGCGCCCCAGCCTCCGGCCCGGTCTCCAGGGTTGGAAGATGGATCTGGTGCTTCTCGATCTCCATAACGCTCTCGACCTCGCCCTCGGCGACGCCAAGAAGCACGCGAAGCCCTACCCGGCCACAGTCACCCTATCCAAGTTCCTCCGCTTCACCGTGTACCCCGACGGCCGCGTGGAGCTCGCGCCCAGCGGCTGGAAGCCCTAGGGTGGCTGGCTCGATGCCGTCAACCGTGCGGCCGGCCCGCGCATCGCCCACAACCCCCACCCCAACCCCCCATGGGAGGGAGAAAAACGGCTGCTTCAAGCAATGCGGCAAGCGAAGCGGTTCGGCCTAGGGCAACACCGAACCCCCGGGGGATGTGGCGGTTGCCGGAGGGGGGCTTGCTGCGGGGGGAGTGGGAGGCGGGTTGTGGGATCTGGGTTTTGCGATGCAGAAGCTAAACCTTCGGCTTCGTCGGCGCCCACGATCCGCTCCCCAACCCTCCCCTCGGGGAGGGGGTTTTCTTTTGGCGCGATCAAGCTTAAGGGTTCAACGGTCGCAAAGAGGCAGAAACCACAAACCTCAGGCTACAAGCAACAGGCCTTATCGGTTGCCACGCACCACGAACCGCGTGCTGCACCCGACCTCCCCCTTCGGGGGAGATGGCGGCGCAGCCGCCAGTGGGGGGTTGTTTGGTCGGATGAGAATACGGGTGCACGAGGTGGGAGGGTCACGAAATACGACCGGACTTTCAGGCCTTGCAACGCCAACTACCCCCACCCCAACCCTCCCCCAGAGGAGGGAGAAAAGGAGGGTCGCATAATGCCAGAGCAGCTCGGCTGTGGAAGGGGCAGGCCTCCCCCTTATGGGAGGGGCCGCAGGGCGAGGGGGTCTGCTGCGGTGGGGAGTGGGAAGTAGGTTGTGGGATGGGAGTTTGCGGTGTAAAAGGCGAAGTTTTGGCTTTTGCCGTGCGCACAACCCCCACCCCAACCCTCCCCCAGGGGAGGGCGTCTTACTACGCTGCGACCAGAGCAAAGCTTTTGTCGTGGAAAAACAAGAAGCACCACAGGCAGGCTTCTTTTTCGGCACGCACCACGCATCGGGTACCGCCTTTCCTGCCTCCCCTACGGGAGGGCGTCTTATTGCACGGCAACCCGACCGAAGCCCTAATCGTCTGAACAAGACAAAAACCGCAGGCCACGAGGTACGAGTGGATCCCCACAGCACATAAGCTGCAAGCCGCAAGCAGATTTCCATGGGCTGCTTGCCGCAAGCTTTCTCCCGTCACGCACCGCGCAGCGCGCTTTCCCGTCTCGCCGGGGCGGTAGAATGCCCGCATGTCCGGTAGTCTGCGCGTCTTCGTGCTGTTTACCCTCGCCTACTTCCTCTCCTACTTCTTCCGCTCTGCCAACGCGGTCATCGCTCCCGACCTGACCCAGGAGTTGGGCCTCGACGCGGCCACGCTGGGGTTGATGACCAGTCTGTTTTACCTGGCCTTCGCCACCGTGCAGCTCCCGTTGGGCGCGGGGCTCGACCGCTGGGGGCCACGCTGGGTCACGCCGGGGCTGATGCTCGTGGGGGCGGCGGGTAGCTGGGTATTCGCGGCCGCGCACACGGTGACGGGGTTGATGCTGGGCCGGTTGCTGCTGGGGGTGGAGATGGCGGGCATCCTCATGGGGGCCTACAAGGCCTTCAGCCGCTGGTTCCCCGCCGGGCGCTTCGCCACCGTAGCGGGCTGGCTGGTGGGGTTCGGGAGCGCCGGGGCCCTGGCCTCGGGTACGCCGCTCGCCTGGCTGGCCGAGCAGCTGGGCTGGCGCAGCGTCTTCTTTTGGGGCGGTTGGGTGATCCTCGCTTCGGCGCTGGCCATCCTCCTGGGCGTGCGCAACACCCCCGAGGGCGACCGGCTCGAGCCCGGAGCGCGCACCGGCGGCCTGCGGGAGGTACTCTCGAGCCCCGTCTTCTGGAGCATGGCGGGGATGAACCTCTTCGTGGTGGGCGCCTTCCTGGGCATCCAGACGCTCTGGGCCGGGCCCTACCTCTACCAGGTGCACGGCATGGACCCGATCGCCGTGGGCAACCTGCTCTTGTCGCTCAGCTTCGGGGCGCTGGTGGGCTTCCTCAGCACCGGCTGGATCGCTGACCGGGTGGGCGTGCCCCCGACGATCCTGGCGTTGGGCGCCGGTTTCGTGAGCCTCGTGGGGGTGCTCGCCTGGGGAGCGGGCGGCCTGGGGGCCTGGGCGCTGGGGGGGCTGCTCTTCGCCCTCGGCTACACGGGAACGGTGGGGGTGATCCTGCTCGCCTACGCGCGGCTCGTCTTCCCCATCGAGCTCACCGGCCGGGCCACGACCGCGGTGAACCTGTTCG
>Ga0256833_1001782_pt1 | contig 15513 bp, 13 predicted proteins | sample 356284metaG_FD_190535 | JGI IMG/M metagenome (GOLD analysis project Ga0256833, IMG submission 190535) | Hydrothermal vent microbial communities from Mid Atlantic Ridge, Atlantic Ocean - 356-284 | ecosystem: Environmental > Aquatic > Marine > Hydrothermal vents | place: Atlantic Ocean: Mid...
TCGCAGCTCCTCAACATACTTCTCCACGTCGCCCCTGGGGGATAGGAGTCTTTTCACCCGGCTATCGAGCCTCGATACTGCTAGTAGTTTCTCGGCTAGCTCCAAGGTCTTGCGCCTAGACTGTGTGAAGACTATTACCTGGCCGCGGCTAGTCAGCGCGTCCAGCGCTGCGTCAAGGCTAGGGTTACGGGTGAGCCTCTCTATTCTCTGCTCCTCGCCATCCTCCCAGTAGATAGAGGATCCGTGGAGAACGCCTTCTCTTAGAGGGACGGGTCTCCAATCGCTCTTAACGAGGCGGGCGCCGAGCCACTCAGCTATCTCCTCGGCATTAACAATGGTCGCGCTAAGCGCTACTATCTGCAGCCCCGGGCTAAGCCTCATCATCCTAGCTATAACAGTCTCGAGCACCGGGCCCCGCTTAGGATCCCCCACGTAGTGTATCTCGTCGACGACTAGTAGACAGGCTTTTTGGAGCCAGGGCGCCCCGTGGCGGATCAGGGAGTCCAGCTTCTCGTACGTAACCATTACCGCGTCGGCTTCACCCAGCCAAGGCTCCACCTTATCATAGTCACCAGTGGAGACCGCGACCCGGAAACCAAGCATGCCCAGGACGCGACGCCACTCAGAAGCCCTCTCATACACAAGGCTGCGCAGAGGAGCAGCATAGACTACCCGGCAACCAGGCATACGCGAGAGCACGTTCACAGCCGCAATGAGAGCTACAAGGCTCTTCCCAGAACCCGTCGGCGAGGACACAACAATGCTCTCCCCACGAAGCAAGCCAGCCCGAACAGCTTGCTCCTGTACCGGGAAAAGCTCCTCTATCCCTAAAGCCCCTAGAACATCAACCACATCCCTAGGTAGACCAAGACCCCTAATACCCATTGCCAGGTCAGCTCCTATTAACTAGGCCTCTACACGAGCACCACCAATAAATCTCTCTAATAACGTCTAGAACAAGGGCCCATGGATCCGGGCCTCTGCTCACCGAGAATTACTATCACCCCCTAGCGACTCTAGAGGCCTTGCTTATACCATCTAAACGATTACATAGGGCGTGCAGCGAGGCGCTCTCCGCTGAGAAAAGCCGAAGTCTTCACAGCCCCTCAGCCACCAAGGAACATTCTCTTCCCCCATCTATTCCAACTCTGAGCCTCCTCTCTTATGATCCGAGCTATCATATTTTAGCACTTTAAACCCCTCCTTGCGAGATAGTCTTTTGCGAAGCTCACCACCATCTCAGCTATGGTGAGAGCCCTTTCTGCTTCCTCCTCGCTGGGCTCCTCTCCAAAGTCCGGATAGCGGGACTCTACAGCATAGTCTGTAAGGATCTCTGCCTCCTCTAACCCGGAGACGTTAACGCCTAGGCCTCGAACCATGTCAAGGAGGTACTCTATGCTATGGGTTCTTGGAGGGTTTATACCATGGCTCACCAGGATAGCCTTCAATGCCTTCTCAGCCGCTTGCTGAGAGAAGAACGTCGAGGCTCCTGGGTCGTTCTCGCGCAGCATCACTTTTGCCCGCTTCACATCCCTCTCCGCATAGGATAACCACTTGCAAGCTACGTTGTCCACAGCGTTATTCCCTCCCTACTTGCCTCATAGAGAACTGTGCCCACTAACGCGGAGAGCTTCTCCCATTGCTCCCTGCTCGCTACCACTACGTCCACGGGTCTGCGAATCACCTTATAGATGGCGAGCCTTACTCTGCGCTTAAATATGACTAGGGTTCGCCGCGGAAGTTTCTCTCTCGTAACCACGAGTATATCGTAGTCGCTATCCTCCCGGTAATCACCCCTAGCACGAGAACCAAAGAGAATAATCTTCTCCACCTTTATACCCATTTTGTCGGCCTCCTTTCTGATAATATCAACGATCTCTGTGAGCACACTATCCCCATCTCATATAGTTTTATGTAAAACCCTTTCAACCCTTCCTCTAACCATGGAAGTGATGTACTAAGTTCTTTGTTCTTCGCATCAACCCGGCTTCCAGGAGGTGCTTACTCCGACATGATAGGAAAGGAGAACCCCAACCACATGGCGAAGGGGAAGGGTCGTGACAGTCTCCTTTAGCGTGAACCCCTCGATAACACAGATCCTTGACCTGTTGCTTCTAGCCGCAGGGATGAGAGCCTTCAGCGCCTCTTAGCCAACTAACGGCATGGAAGACAATCAGCCTTAGAGAGGCCTTGTGTCCCAGAACTAGCTACTAGCACTCGGCGATCTAGGCAGCGTTGCCTTCTAGGCATGTGGATGAGAGGAGCGAGGAGACATACCATCATAGACCGACGGGGATCTGCTACCTGTATGCAAGCTCATCCAGCGGTGCAAGGCATTAACGCTCACGGACGATAGGCTGGAGCACAGGATATGATAAAAACCTTTATATCTAGCTACACGAATATGGAAGGGATGACCACAAAGTGGCTCCTAGGAGGGTTTAGGGAGACCCTTGTAAAGAGGCTGGCGTATTTCTGTGCTGCGGCCCTGGCTGCACCCGTTGAAAGGCAGGAAGCTATGCTACAGACTCCCCATGGGCCTGGATCGGTAGGGGATGGGCTAGGGTGATGTTTGGTCTTTCTTCCTCTCCTCCGCGGTTGCTTGTAGCTCGTATAGCCGGTCTATTCTCTTGTTAGTCTCTCTTATCTCGCTGACTAGTTGCTCCCGTGTCTCGTCTACGCGGCGGGAAAGCTCCCGATACATGGTGTCCATTTTTTGGCTCAGCTCTCGGTACACTGTGTCTATTCTCTTGTTGGCCTCGTCGATGCGCTTGTTTGTCTCATCTATGCGCTTGTTCGTGTCGTCTATCCTCTGGCCTAGCTCCCTGTACATGCTGTCTATCCGGTTATTAGTCTCATCTATCCTCTTGTTTACCTCATCTATGCGCTTGTTTACCTCTCGTAGTTCCCCTTTTATCTCTCGTAGCTCTGTGTACGTCATATCCATGTAGAGTAGGAGTATGTCCTCTGTGCTGAGCTTCTTGCCCCTCTCTAGTTTCTCCAGTATCCTCTTGGATACCTGCGCCAGTATGCTAGAGAGCGCTGCCTCGCTCAAGGGCAAGAGGAGCTAGCACCCCTCTCCTAGAAGTATTAAAGCCAGGACGTATCAATATATATGGATTGTTTGACGCTTCGCCAAGCTGCCTTCGGGGCGGTGTCCGCGCTGTACCCGGTTCCTGCGCCATAGACCCCGGAGGCTGTTGAGACTGCACGACTATATTATATGAGTAGTACCAGAGTGGTGGCTGTGCAGGCCCTGGGCTAATCCCCCGAGCACCCCCTGTGGCCTCGGCCCGCGCTAGCAGGGCACGGCTTTTCTTCTTGGCGCATCAGCTGAGCAGTAGATCCCGTATCCATTAACTGGTCAGGGGGCCCTGGCTAGCCGGGGTGGGGCGAAGCCGGCCCCTGGGCTGGGGCCCTGGGCCTTCTCTCGGAATCGCTCGAGGCCCCGGCTGGCAGGGCTTAGTGTGGGGCGGTGAGCGTGTGGGCATTAAACTATGCCTTGCTGATCCTAGACGAAGAGCTAATCGATAGGAGTAAGGTGCTGGGAGAGGACACATAGAGTTTTCGGAATCGGTGAGACTAGGCTCAGACGCCGCTGAAGTCTTCACAGCCCCCCGCCCCTAAGGGGCTCCGGAGTAACAGGGGTTATCAGCACCTTAAGGCCCCGTTAAGCTAGTGGCTGGCTAGGGCCTAAAAACTGAGCCAATATTTCTGCACAGGTGCGACAAGGCTCGGCCTAGGCGCATATGCCTCCGAGAGGGCATTCGTCTCCGAGGGTTTTGTGAAGCCTTCTCCTCAGCCTATTGGATATGAATGCTCGGAATATGGGGCTTCTTAGTAGCCTCAAGTAGGTTCTAGTATCGCTGCTCAGGGAGAGGAGCTCCCAGCTCCGGAGCGCGGGGCACATATAGCACCCTATGCGGTAGAAGCCCGCATAGTACATGGGGTTTAGTGGGACCCCTTTCGATAACAGGTAGAGCTGTATATGGGCTGCGCCCCATAGCTTGAGAGGGGCCACAGCTAGGACATTAGGCGCTGGCCCCGGGCGTATTGGCGGCCTATTACTGCGCCGAGGCGACTCAGCGTCCCGGTCGCCTATCACTAGGAGCGTTCTTCCCCTAGCTAGTTCCCTTACCTTGCTCTCAATAGCCTCTATCTTTAGCCCCGTGCACCACCTATTATCATGACTTGGTAACGGCTTGCCACTAGCAAGAGCCTTGTCTATCCCAGCATAGGCCTCGACAAGCCTAATACCGAGCTTGTCGGCGACGCTGTGCACGTACTGCCTTGTTGCTGGGAACTCTGTGCCAGTATCGACATAGAGTGCTACAACGTTCTCAGCGCCGTAGATGCTTATTGCTAGGAGCAGGGCCGCTGTACTATCCTTGCCCCCGCTCCACGGCACGATAACGGTGTCGAAGGAGCCAAGCTCTCTGAGGAACTGCTGGGACGCCCTCTCCAAAACACCTATGTATTCTCTATTACTCTCTATGAGCGAGCTTAGCTCAACATCCACTACATTGCTACTAACTATTCTGGCTCGTGGAGCCAGACCCGTATCACTGATCTCCAGCTCTGCTCGTACACGCGGCCCATTATAGACCAGGTGTAGGCCGCCATGAGCTCTTATGACGAGAGGGTTCCTGCCTATGGCTTCCCCGCTGAGAGCCTCGACGAGGCGGGGGAAAGCACCGACACCGATAAAGGCCTCGAAGCTCGGCTCGTAAGCAAGCCTCTCCAATGGTTCTCCCATGTTGCTGAAAACGTATGCCCTCCTGCCCTGATCCCAGCTAGCCCTAAGCCTTATCTTTGCACGCGCTCTTGCGATCTCCGCTGCTATTAGCTCCAATCTTGCGTTGCGAACCTTGCTACGGGGAACAAGGTGTACAAAAACGTTTAGTGGAGCCTTTTTCTCTATCTCGTCCACTTTACCAGCGTCTTCGCGCCCAAGAAGCAGGATACTCGGCTTATAGGGATCTCTATCAACTATTTCCCAGAGGGCGGCTAGCATGTCGTCTACTCGGCGCACTCCACGAAGAGTACTTACCTCGATACCCCATCCGGGGTAAAAGCGTTCAAGAGCTGCACGCACAGCGGAAGCGTCCTTACCTGCCCGCGTGATTACACGGAACATGGTTTAATCAAGCGCTCCATCCAGTTTTATTCGGAGGGTTCTAGCTCTCTAGAGCCTACCCGGGGAAGAGTAGCTAAGAGAAAAGGGCCTGAAATAATATAGCGCTGTGATGAGGGGTTGAGTCGCCGCAGGAGGAGGTGCGGAGACCGCCCCCTGCACTCTCTGAGCACGCAGTGGCACCGCCTACTCAATGATATTATTGTGGGTCGCTCCCTGCTACGAGCTAACCGCGTCCCCCGGGGGCGCGGATCCTGGTAGGCTACTAGGGTCTCGCCGAGGGCTCCCGCCATGACGGAGCTGTACCCGTTGATAGAGGGCGGCGAGCTCATCGGTGTTATTGGGAGCGGGGGAGACGCTACCATAGTTTGTAGGAGGGGTGGTGAGTGCCGCTACTATCTATGGCTTAGCACTAGAGAGGCCGTTGATGTTACTAGCCTCCTTGATAAGCGCCACGCCCTGGTAATTGGGGGCGAGAAGGGGAGGGGTTTCGCGCCTATCGGTTCCTGGGTACTGGCTCCTCCCTATATTCATGCGCGTAGCGTTACGAGCCTCGACGAGTATGCTGAGTGGCTTGCACGCCTCGTTGGTAGAGAGATTCGTGGTAAGCGCGTGCTTCTGGGCTTTAGCGGGGGGAAAGACTCCCTGGCCGCGCTCCTTGTCCTCCTAAGGCTCCAGGAGTACGTGGGGTTCCGCTTACACGTGATGTATATTCATATCCCTTTCCTGGAGGCTCCCCGGAACATAGAGTTCGTCGAACGTGTTTCCCGGAGGCTCGGGGTGAGCATAGACTTCGTGGAGGCACCTAGGAGGGATATGAAGGCTCTTCTTAAGTGGAAGGGCATGCCTCGACGAGGGTACCGGTACTGTACAATGTATAAGGCTAAGCCTATGAGACAAGTGCTCAAGGAGGATCCAAGAGCGATAGAGGTTATAGGCGATAGGCTCACCGAGTCTCCTAAGAGGTTTGAGAGGTTATCGAAAGCCGCTGCTGCGAGAGCCGTACTATCTGGTAGAAAGTTTAGGCCAACATATATGCTGAGCCTCCTCGACATCGTGTCAATGGTTCGCGGCTCTGGGCTCATTCACCCCGCCTACCTAGAGGGAGCGCCCAGGGTCGCGTGCGACCTATGCCCCTATAGGGTTCTCTACGAGCTACACCAGCTCCCAGACCTCGAGGACCCCGAGCTCATAGAGAAGGTGCTGAGAAAGACATGGCAAAAATGGTATAATTGGACAAGCTACGAGGAGTTCAGGGAGCAGCATCTCTGGAGATTCCCTGCTAAACTAGCTAAGCCAATACTTTATGCGAAGAAGCTGGTACGGAGCATGGAGCTGGAGAGGATTAGCCGTGAACAAGTGGTAGAGTATATGCGCCGAGTATGGGAGGATCCCCTCCCCAGGGCGCCGCGTATATCCGAGCCCTGGGTCCTCGCCGAGGCTGCTTTGAGGGCTTGGAGGAGGCGTGAGCTGTTAGCCATACCTGTGGAGGAGTGATATAGTCCTCGTCGCCATGATTGTTGTAGGTATTATTGCTAGGTAGAGAAGAGTCAGTGCGAGAGCAAGTGCCCCCGCGTATGCTAAGCCGCTGAAACTTATGTAGCTAGCAACGAGGTTCGTTAAGGGAGCTGGGTGGCTTGCACCGCTCGACCCACCTAGCCCCCCTATAGTTATTGATAGGCTTACCTCCGAGGCTATGCTCAGGGCTGTGAAGGCCGCTATACCCTCCCCCCTAGAGATGATCATTGGGGCGATTACCTTGCGGTATACGGTGGTCGTGCCAGCGCCTAGGTTTCTAGCTGCCTCCTCGAGCTCCACGGGGAGTGATGACACTAGCGCCGATAGCGGCTTATAGTAGAGAGGGGTTCTTCGCACCGCGTAGCCTAGGACTAGGTAGAGCCAGGGAGCACTTATTGGCGATAAACGCGACACGGGTCCTAGGACGCTGGTAAAGAACTGGAAATACGCATAGGCTAGCACTATGCCCGGGATAGCTATTGTCGACATTAGGGCCGCGTCGAGAACCCTGCTTGCCCTTACTAGGCGCCGGGTCACCGAGTACGCGGCAGGCGACGCGATAACAACCACTATTACCAAGGCGGCTACGGTGTAGGCGTAGCTGTTTAGAGCCGCCCTTAGTATATCGGGGGACGAGGCCAGTAAGCGTGCCTGGTGAAGCCCAGGCCTTGGCAGAGGCGAGGCCACCCACTCAGAGGAGAAGCCGTAAGCGATGCATAGTAGCTTGAGCAGAGCCGATGGCCCGAGCGCGGCCAGGGCCGCGACCAGAGCGAATACGCCTCGCTTATCAAGGCCGGGGAGTAGGCCAGCCTGGGTTTTCCCGCTAGTTATGCCGCGATAGGTCTCGGCTATGCTTTGGTAACTAAGCGCGAACATAGCCACCGAGATCAGTAGGAGTATTATTGCGTAGCCAAGCGCTGTGTACGAGAACCCCCCGTACACCGAGTTCAGGAAGTACGTGTACGCCCGGTAAGCTAGCAAGCTACGAGCACTAGGATCTTGCTCAAATACCAATGGGCCTGCGACATCGTCAACGCTTAGCACGAAGACTAGGGCTAGGCTAGCTATCGTGGCTGGTTTGGCTAGCTTCACGACGAGTCTTAGGAGGCTGGTTCCGCGAGCACCTAGCTGTAGGGCTGCCTCGAGCTGTTCCCTGGGCAGCGAGTATACATAGCTGGAGAGTATAACGAAGCTGATAGGTGTAAAGACGAGCACCTGGTATATGAGCACACCCATAGCGCCCTTGACGGCCACGACTATGCCCAGTTTGCGCAGTATTACGTTGACCAGCCCTATCCTGGTGTCGAATAAGCGTTGCACAACATAGGCCTCGATGAAGGGGTAGGGTAGGAGGCCGAGAAGGACGAGTAAAAAGGCTATACGTGACACCGGTCTATACAGTATTGCTGGTATGAGAGCAGTATACGCCACGGTGAGCGAGATAATAGAGGCGAGAACAGCTACGAGCAAGGTGAGCCACAGGGAGCCTATGAGGGGGAGATCAAGCACTATGAGCTTTACCTTGCCCTGAGCCACTACGCTGATAGGAGGATAAACTAGTGTCGGTGCTATGAACCCGGGTTCACGTAGCACTGATTCCAGGCTCGTGGCCAGGACACGGGGGGCTAGGAGATCCGCAAGGGGCGCAAAAACACCGACTAGATAAGCCACAAGTACGGGTAGTACTAGTAGCAGCGCTTTGTTTCTCATCGCCGCCTCCTTAGCCCATGGATTTAAGCTCTTCAAGAACCTTCTTATAGGTGTCCAGGGCGGCCGCCTTCACAGCGTTGTAGAACTTATCCCTATTAGCGCTATCCTGTAGCTTATTGTTTATTGACTCCGCATAGCTTAGTGTGAACTTCACCGTTTTCCCGCTCCACGGATCCTTTATGGTCAGGGGGGCCAGCTGCGACACTATGTTGAGCCACTTATCCTTACTTAGCTTACCCTTCTCGATTAACTGTGCTGCTAACTGCCCTATCTCCTTGAGCAGCGCGTTAGAGTCACTATCAGCTATTGCGGCTTCGAAGTAAGTGGTTGCTGCAAGGTCTACCTTCTCCGCGAGCGTCCTATTGTACTGGAATATGTTGCCCTTCATCTTCTCGTATACTTCCTTGACCCAGGCTATACCCGTGATGTTTCTAACGGGGAGATAGTAGAAGAGCTTCGCTATGGTCTCTTGCCCCTCGGGGCTGAGCAGCCAGAGTATGAAAGCCTGCGCCTCCCTCGGGTGAGGAGCCTTCTTAGCCAGCGCTACCGGCGAGATATAGGCTATCCCCTCGCCGCGCGGGATCTCGAAAACAGCTCCCTTACCCGCCTTCTCCGCCTCAATACCGTAGCCTATGTATGCTGGCGCCACGCCTACGATGCCTTCAGCTGCCTGGTCCCTAGCCTTCTCAGAGCTATCCACTATCCCGGCCTCCATGCCTATGACTGTTAGTAATCGCCACCCATCGCTCCACCCATATATTTGCAGGATGCCGTGCATCGTTGTCCGAGCGGTACCGCTCTTAGTGGGTCTCGGGAAAGAGACCGTATATGAGTGGCTTAGAAGCGGTTTAAGATAGACCGGGTTCTCGAGGCTACCCCATCGTACTGGTGCTGGGAGCCCATACTCTCTCAAGAAGTTCTTGTTAATAATGTACCCGTAGACTGCTTGTCCCACAGCGACCCAGCAAATATTGCCCTTGGAGTCACGGCCCACGAACTCGGGCTTCAACCCGTTAATTATATTGACTAGCTTATCCATGGTGATTGGAGCGAACGCGCCTTCTCTGCATAGTCGGTCGTATACCACTTTCTCGCCTATGAAGAACAAGTCCACCTTATTGCTGAGAGCGAGTTGTTTCCATAGACTATAGTCTACCTTGGTGAACTCTATGTCCTTGATATGGTACTTCTTAGCTATATCGCTTGCTAGGAAGGCTTGCTTTATCGCCTTCTGCTCCTCGGGGGAGAGCCTCGTGACTATTTTTAGAACGACGCTTTTCTTCCCACCCCATGGCTTGAAGAGGGCGAGGCCGACACCGATAGCAACTATTATCACTATTATGGCTACTAGCGCGGCAACTCTACGCCCATCCATCGCGCGCATATAGTCACCACCCCTAGCATCAATGATTAGCCAAGACCCTAGTGGGGGCCCTCTTTGCCGTTTCATCATACGGGGTTAGAGAAGGGTTTAAAACTAGTATGCTAGAGGTTAATCGGTTCTGCAATGCTAGATAACAGCCGCGCCGTTGATTCGATCCTAGCGGCGTGTAGCCTACAGTTACTTTACCCAAGCCCGGAACGCGGTATGCGAGCTGGAGATATGGGGGAAGAGGCTGGGATTGAGAATCGATGTAGGGGAGCCAGAGGAGTGGCTTCGACCATACCTAGAGGCTGTGGAGAGGAGGCTACGCGTCGCAGGGTATAGGGTGGGGACCCCTCCTTTCAATTACTTGTTCTCCGCGGTGGCAGCTGCCCATGTATCAGGCTACGACCCAGTCTACGACTACGTGGTGGCTAGCTACTATGACCTAGTGGATCTAATAGAGGAGGCGGAGCCGTTGGCTACGCCCAGGTGGCGGAGAATCTTCTACGACCTACAAGACGAAGTGGAGGCTCTCGCAGCCTTCGAGGAAGCACTGTCTAGCAGCGATCTAGTATTCTTAGCCGAGCCCATTCTTGCAGGCGCAGTTCTAGCTGTCGCGGGTAGCCAGGGCTCGCTCACAGAGTGGTGCAGAGCAGGACTCCTAAGAATCCCTGGCCAGCAAGTCATAATAGATAGGCGCAAGAAGAGGAAAATACTAGTGCCAAGGAGCTTATTTGTGCTAGCTATCTCGGGTCTAAGCTCTAAAGGCGTCTATCCCGGCGTCGAGAGGGTTGTTGTTTTACCTGACCCAGCCTATGTGAGGAAAACTATTCTCGACTCCCACGCGCCTCTAGCGTATTTCAAGGACACGGTGCTGGGGGCTGTAGCTAAGTACACTATGCTTGCGCACCAGGTTGGCAACGACTTGGAAAAAGCGTGTAGCACGAGGGGCGTCCTGGTCATAAAATACTTGTTCGAGTCCCCCTCAGTGTATAGTGCTGAGTACATGTGCTAGGATTTTGACGCGACTGTTATCTCTCTGAGCCTTATCCAGGGCATGTAGACGCCCGGGTAGGGTTTCTCAACAACCTTGCCCACTAGCTCCACGTTGTCCCTAACCTCTCTGTACATGTTGCCCGAGACGACCGCGCCGGGCACCCAGCCCTTAGGCTCACCGTTCTCATATAGTATCGCTGGGTTGGCTAGGACGCTGTACTCGCCAGTATCTGAGTTAGCCGTATGGGCTCCCTGAACCTGGTAAACCACTAGGACACGGCCCTCGAGCAGCTCCTCGGGCACGGCGTCGCCCGGCTCAACTATAGTGTTCGTGAACCCTGGCGAGGGCTTGGAGGCGTATCCCGCGCGTACAGCGTTTCCAGTACTATCCTTCCCGGCTCTACGCCCCCAGTAGGTATCGTATATGAAGTTCTTAACAACGCCTTTCTCCACGAGTATTTTACGGGATGTCGCTACACCCTCCCCGTCGAAACGCCACGTGTTATCCCCTCCTTTAAGAGCGCCGTCATCAACTATGGTTATTTTACTGGATAGTGCTTGTTGGCCAACCTTGTCGCCGTAGAAGCTCCTACCCTGCACAAATACGTCTCCTCTTAAAGAGTACAGCACAGTTGATGCTAGTAGCTCGTAGAAGGGGCCGGGGCTGAGCACGACAGTATACCTCCCCGTTGGCACGTTAGCCCTCTTGGTGCAGAGCTTAGCCTTCTCCACCGCGCGCTCAACAATGTTATCGATGCTGGGGAAAGATACCCTGCTCGAGTCAAGCTCGTATATAGCTGGTGTTGTTACGCCGCTACTCTTTATGAGCAAGTCTATTGCCGCGAAGGAGAATGTCCCGGAATCAACTCTGTACACACCATTACTATTAGTGACTGTTCTCTCAATCACGTAGACTCCGGTGCCCCCGCCCACTACCTGTACATCCTTGGTCTCCAAGGCCTTATCGAGCATGTATTTAGCGTTCTCAAGAACAGTTGATGGCTCCATATAGGCTAGCGCGGTGCTATACATGTTGCCCGGCTCGGGGTAAGAGGGGCTAGGATCCGGTAATCCTCGCCACTCATTATCCTCGGGCGAGGCTCTTGCCTGCCTAACCGCGTTACGAACAGCCTCCCTTACCGCTTCCCGATCGAAGCCAGTCACGTAGCTGAACCCGAGCCTCTTCCCAACCGCTACCCTGATCCCGATACCAGCGTCATCGATTACCTCAAGACTACCAATCTTATTAGCTCTTAGGCTAACCCTGTACCCCCTCTCTATGAGAGTGAACGCCTCCGCCTCCGTGGCTCCTTCGTGTATAGCCCATCTAACTGCGAGCACAGCTAGCTCTATGGGCTCTATCCGCCCGGACATAGTGTATCAACCCGTGATCCAGGGCTTATGGAATCGGATAAGCAGGGTAACAGGGTTAACAAAAAGAGGTTATCTCCCACCCACGGTCATTCTCCTTACCCTTACGTGAGGCCCCCCGTCTGACACGTATACTAGCTGGCCTTTCCCACACCTACCGTAGAATAGCTGGAAGTCCTTAGCCACCGCGTCTATGTTGAACAGCGTCTCTAGAGTGTTCCCCGCTATGCTAAGGTTTCTCACCGGCTCCCCGATCTCGCCGTTAACGATCTCGTATGCCTCCTCCACGCCTACCTGGAAGCTTCCATCAAGGTTTGTCTGGCCTCCCCCGGTTGAGATAATGTAGTAACCGTACTTAATGTCGCGGAATAGCTCATCGACCTCGTAGTCGCCCGGGAGCATAACGGTGTTCCTCATCCTGACTAGGGGGCTGTAGCGGAACGACTCTGCTCTCCCATTGCCAGTGGGGTCGACGTCAAACATTGATGCGTGTAGGCGATCAGTCATTATATCCCTATGTATGCCCTTCTCGACTATGACTGCCCGCGCCGTGCGCACCCCCTCGTCATCGTACTTTATTGTCCCAAAGCCATCGTCTACCGCGGGGTCATCAACTATTGTCACAAGCTCTGACGCTACCTGCTTACCCCTCTTATCCCGTAGAACGCTCCCCGACGCGACTAGATCTGCCTCAGCTAGGTGGCCGAAAGCCTCGTGGACGAAGACGCCGAGAGCCTCGGGCGCTAAGACCACGGGGTAGTTGCCAGGCTTAGGTGTTTTTGCTCGTAGCTGTACCTCTAACCGGTTGAGCAACTCCTTAGCTGTCTCCTCCAGCGGGTACTTGTCCCACAGCGTGTAGCCCTTAATAGTCCCCCTGACTATGTGCGCAGATGCTCTAACGCCTTCACGGGTGCCGAACACCGATGCGTAGGCATAGACGAGTTCGCGTTTCTCGGTAAGGTATCTCTCCTCTGTGCTCGCATAATGCCTTTCCTCTACTCGCTCAACGTAGCGTATGATCCTTGACTTTACCTCGGGTTTAGATGACAGCATCTTGTCTAGCTCAAGCAGGTCCTTCACCTTAGTATCTATCGGGGTATCGAGTACGCTTCTCTTAACCGGGGCCTCGTAGTAGTCCTCAAGAGGGTTCATCAACACGGGCTTTGGGAGATCGCCTTGCACCGACCTAGCCATTGAGTATGCGCGCCTAAGAGCGTTTATAATAGCGTCCCTTGTGAGCCTCGTGGTGAACGCGAATCCTAGCGAGCCGTTCACAAACACCCTTACCGCTACGCCGTAGTCGTAGCCAGAGGATATGCTTGTCGAGTCGTCTCTACGCTCTATCGCTGTGAACCTTGTTTTCTCTAAACGAAAGTCGGCGAACTCGACACCTAGGCGTGCAGCCTCCTCAACGCCCTTATATAGTAGGTCCTTGTACTCGCTCACGGAGCCTTCACCACGCATTCTCCTAAATATCTAGGGAAGAGACCAGGTGATAATTAAAACAAGTAGCGGTTGCTACAAGCGACCACTCTCAGGGAAGCTACTCAACCAAGGCTTTGAGGAGGCATTACTATAAAATAGCCCTATATAGGCTTTGGTAGCAGGGGCGCTAGGAGCACAGCCAGGGAGAATGATTACGTTGAGCAGGGAGCCTATACTGCCCAGGTTCACTAAGGAGATACCCATAGCTATCGAGGAGGAGCCAGCGTACGGCTACGAGACACCGTGGGCCACGTACCTGCTCATAGCAGCGAACGTAGCTGTATACCTGGTTACCTCCTCGTCCTCGTTCTTTATGCAATCCAGTGAGGCGTGGATATCAAGGCTAGGGTTCATACCCCTAGGCTTGTTGAGCGACCCGGCCCACCTGTACCGCGTATTTACGGCGATGTTTACGCACGCAGGCATACTTCACATATTGTTCAACATGTACTTCCTCTACCTGTTCGGAAGAGCAGTTGAGAGAAGCATGGGGCACTGGAGGTACCTGCTCCACTACTTCCTAAGCGGCCTCGTAGCAGCCATTGTCCACACAGTGTTCATGTTCCTCCTAGCCCCGAGCGGGCTAAGCATACCAAGCATAGGCGCGAGCGGCGCTATTAGCGGCGTTCTCGGCGCATACCTCATACTATACCCTGGGACACGGCTAGCCGCGTGCATGTTCTTCTTCATAATACCGTTCTGCTTCGAGCTCTCAGCAGCCATCTGGATACTATTCTGGTTCATGCTACAAGTACTCGAGGGCTTCTACCTAGCCGCGTCAAGCGCTGTAGCGTTCTTCGCACACGCCGGCGGCTTCGTGGCAGGCATAGCCCTCCTACCAGTCCTAATAGATAGGCGTAGACTAGCCCTCCTAAGAAGCCTTGCCTCGGCAAGGAGGCTCTTCGGGTTCATAGTCTTCATACCAGTATACTATCTAAGACGAGGGCTAAGCCTAGTGACAAAAACGTTGCTACTTGTGCTAGTCTCTGCCCTCCTACTAGGAGCCTTGACAGCCTACGTATACACGCCTAGCAGTTTCACAACAATGACCTACAGAGTGCACTGGGTAGGAGACGGCACAGAGAACGCGTACCTAGGAATAATCAACTGGAACCATATACTCACAGCCGGTGACACCATAGACTCCAAGGTGCTCCTAGACATACTTGCAAGCTCCGGGCTGCTCTTCAGCACCGAGCACAGAGGAGCCACTATCCCACGTGTACTAGTAGGCCCTGAGAAAATGATACTCTCACTGGGCCCGCGCTACACCATTAGCATAAGCTATGTACTCCTTGTCAAAAACGCGTACTACACGAGTAAAGGAGTCCTGGAGAAAGCCCTAGTAGATACACAGGTGATGACCCCGCATGGCCCCGGCTCGCTAAAGGCAGAGCTAGCCTTACAGGGCATATACAACGGCTTAACGATACTAGAGCTGATGAACCTAGTGTCGCTGGCAGCGATCCTTGGAAGCATGATAGTCGTGGCATATAAGGACGAGGAACTAGTCATAACACCCGAGTAAGGAGCTAAGCCCCAATAGAGGCACTGAGGGTAAAAAGCAAATAGGCCTTTATCCCTATGCCTCCTCCTAGGCCAGGGTTTATTGTTTTTCCTTTCCCTCGCTTTCCTGGAGCTCTTTCTCGAGCTTCTTTAGCTCCTCCTCTAGCTCCTTTTCTATCTCCTCTATAGGCTTGGGGGGAGGCGTTGTTGCCAAGGTGTAGCCGATCCAGGCTAGTATGCCCATGATCGCCGCGACCGCGATAAATACCGTGATCTTTATCAATAATTCGCTGAAGCTGTTGCTCAGCCCTATTAGCCCTGGATCGAATAGGGCAACCGCGTAGAATAGTATGACTACTATGCCGACAACAAGGAGGCCTAGTCCTACCGCTTTATCGCTTACCGTGCCGCTTCACCCCGCGGGGTG
>Ga0256833_1001783_pt1 | contig 15508 bp, 15 predicted proteins | sample 356284metaG_FD_190535 | JGI IMG/M metagenome (GOLD analysis project Ga0256833, IMG submission 190535) | Hydrothermal vent microbial communities from Mid Atlantic Ridge, Atlantic Ocean - 356-284 | ecosystem: Environmental > Aquatic > Marine > Hydrothermal vents | place: Atlantic Ocean: Mid...
ATTAAATCTATAATTAAACCAAAAGTTATGAGTTTTGATGAGGCAAAAGATTTAGTTACTAAAGATTACAAAAAAGTCGTAAGAGAAAAAGAGTTAAATAGTGTTGCTAAAGATGCTTTGAAAGATACTAAGAGTTTTAATATAGAGCCAAAAGAGTATATATCTTTATCTAAATTAACAGTTTTGCCAAAATTGACACCACAAGATAGTGTATTATTGACTCGTTCTGTATTTGCTAGTAAAAAGAAGATAAATAGTGCGAAGATAAGTGATGGCGTGGTTGTTTATGAGATAGTTGAGCAAAAAATAGTTGATAATAATAGTTCAAATAAATTAACTAAAGAGATTGAGAGTGTTAAGAGTGGAGAGCTAACATCAAATTTAATTAAATCACTATCTAGTAAATACTCGAGTGAAGTATATATAAAGGTTGGTAAATGAGTAATACAATTTTAGCTATAGATATTGGCTCAATGTCTATAAAAGCAGTTATCGCTGATATTGACGAGACTGGGGAGATAAAAGTTTTAGGTCATGGTGTTGCTAAATCAGAGGGTGTTAAAAAGGGTATAATTACAAATATAGATATAGCATCTAAATCTATTAGAAAAGCAGTTAATGATGCTAGAAGAATAGCTGGTAATAATATCTCTAGTGCAATAGTCTCCATCTCTAGTGCTTATACTAAAAGCACTAACTCTATTGGGATTATAAACATATCTCAAAAAGATATAACCATTAAAGAGATAAATAGAGTTATGGAGACTGCTTTGTATAATGCTGATATTCCAAAAGAGTATGATGTTTTACATGTATTGCCATTTAACTTTAAAGTTGATGACCAAACTAATATAGAAGATCCATACAATATGAATGCTAGTCGTATGGAAGTTGAGACACATATAATAATAGCACAAAAATCGAGTTTGAGTAATTTGAAAAAGGCTATTGTCTCAGCAGGGCTAGATATTGAATCTATAGTATTAGATAGTTATGCATCTGCACTATCAACTATGAGTAAAGATGAGTCGGCGTTAGGTGTTGCAGTTGTTGATATGGGTGGTCAAACAAGTAGCATATCTGTATTTAAAAACCAATCTTTAAGATACAATAATTTTATACCAGTTGGTTCAAACCATATTACAAATGATATCTCTATTGCTCTTCATACACCACTTAATATTGCAGAGAATCTCAAGAGAAATCATGGAGATTTGGTAGAGATAAATGATGATGTTTTAGAACTTCCAATAATTGGAGATGAGGAGAATAAGAATTCGATACCACTCAAAGTTGTTCAAAATGTTATAAGTTCAAGGGTAGAAGAGACACTTCTTATATTAGCTAAATTTTTAGATAAAAGTGGATTAAAAGATAATATTGGTGCTGGAATTGTTTTAACTGGTGGAATGACTCAGTTAAAAGGAATGAGAGAGTTTGCACAATCGATATTTCCTGGATATTCAGTTAGAATTGGTCTTCCACAACAATTAAAAGGTTTGTTTGACAACTTAAAAGGTCCTGAAAATTCTACTGTAATTGGTTTGCTTTTATATAAAGCAGGTAATCATACACAGTATGAAGTTGATAATAAAAAGAGATTACTACACCACAAGGAGGAGAATACTGGTTTGAGAGATACATTTGAAGAGACAGGTTTTGTTACATCTGCTAAGAGTAGTAGTGATACTATTGCAAGTGATGTGAGTGCAAGTAGTGAGAGTTCTGGAAATATTGTGTTCTCAGACCTTCCTGGTGTAGAGGAGAGTAGAGGTGACTTTTTGTCAAAAGTAAAGAATTGGATAAAACAACTATTTTAAAACAAGGAGAAGATAATGGATAAATTTGAGATTGAAGTAATGGATAATAGTGTAGCACCTGCAGAGGGAGCAATAATTAAAGCTATTGGTGTTGGAGGCGGAGGTGGTAATATGATTAACCATATGGTTGGTCAAAAGATTGCTGGAATTAGTTTAATAACTGCTAATACAGATGCACAAGCACTTGATAGCTCTTTGGCACCATATAAGATTCAAATTGGTAAGAATGTCTCTCGAGGTCGTGGGTGTGGTATGGTTCCTGAGAGAGGAAAAGAGGCAGCTCAGGAGGCTTATGAAGATATAAAAGAGTCTATAAATGGTTCTGATTTAGTATTTATTGCTGCTGGTCTTGGTGGTGGAACAGGAACTGGTGCTGCACCAGTTGTTGCACAAGCTGCAAAAGATATTGGGGCATTAACTGTATCTGTTGTTACAACACCATTTAAGTTTGAAGGTAGAAAAAGAACTAAATTGGCTGTTGAAGGATTAGAGGAGTTAAAAGAGGTTAGTGATTCTATAATTGTTATCCATAATGATAGAATATTATCTATTGCAGAGAAGAATCTTGGTGTAAAAGAGAGTTTTAAATTAGTTGATGATATTTTAGCTCAAGCTGTATCTGGTATTTCAAATGTTATTATCTCACACTCTCCTAGCGATATTAACCTTGACTTTGCTGATGTTAGAACTGTAATGAGCCATAAAGGATTGGCACTTATGGGTGTGGGTCATGCAACTGGAGCTAATGCAGCATATGATGCAGCAACAGAAGCTATTAGTTCACCTCTTCTTGGAGATATCTCAATTAAGGGTGCTCAAGGTGTTTTAGTTCATTTCCATATTCATCCTGATTATCCATTACTTCAAATCTCTGAAGCTATGAATACTATTGAAGAGTATGCTGATGAAGATGCAAGTGTAATCTTTGGAACAACAACAGATGATGCTATGGCAGAAGATGAAGTAAAAATTACAATTGTTGCTACAGGTTTTGAGAATGAATCTTATGGCAGCAAAGATAGTGGTTCAGCTTCTCATAGCAAAAAAACAGAGAAACCAGTTAATAAAACAAAAGAGCAAGAGGTAAGAAAACCAAATGTAATTAAAATTGTTGGTGGCGAAAATGAGAGCTATTATGATACACCTACATTTTTAAGAAAGCAAAGGGATTAATTCTCTTTCTTAATTTGCATTTATTCATTGCTTAAATTCTAGTTAAAACAATTATATCCCTATTTTTCTAACATATTTATATTTTTTCACATTTTTTCCTCATTTTTTAAATAAACTTATGTATAATTAAATTAAATTATTACAAAGGGAGTTATTATGAAAAAAACATTGGCTACATTAGTTTTAGGTATGGGAATGTTGTTTGCACTTAATCCACAAACTGCATCAAAAGAGGATTTAATGAAAATTAAAGGTGTTGGAGAGGCTAAGGCTGCTGCTATTATTAAGTATAGAAAATCTCATAAATTAAAAAATGTTGAAGACTTATCGCAAGTTAAAGGTATTGGTGAAGTAATTGCAACTAATATTATTAAAGATGTTATGAATGGAGAGAAGAGTTCTAAAGTAAAAAAGTCTTCTAAAAAAAGTGCATCTAAAAATAGTAAGTCTAAAGCTTCAGAGAAAAAAGAGAGTATGAAAAAAGATACAAAAGAGAAGTCTAAAAAGATTAAAGAAAAAGTGAAAAAGAGTAAAGAGAAGATGAATAAAAGTAAAAAAGATTTAAAAGATAAAATTAAAAATAAGAAGATGAAAAAAGATAAAAAATCTGCATAATTAATATTGTTTTGTAGATAGATTAATTTAGTATCTTAAAAGGTATTCTAAATCCTTTTAAGAGTATTTTATGCTTTTGTATATAGAGCTAAAGTAGTAGCATTTTATTTAAAATTTTGTTTGCTATTTTTTAATTAACTCTTCTTGGACTTATTGAATATAGGAATACATCTTAATATTTATACTTAACTTTTGCACCTTAATTTTAACTGACATCTTAAAGTAAATAGTGCTATTGTAGCATCTTATGAAAAATTGTCATATATTTTGACAAGAAGCATTTACTTTTTAAGTCTCTATAAATAGGCTATTTTAAAATTTCAATATAGAATTTCAAGAGCTATGATAACTTTTGTAATAAAGCTCCTCGTTCTTTGGGTCGAGGAGTTTCACTAGTTTTACTATCGTTTTTCAGCTTATTGCAACATAAGTTGCAATAAATATTATAATATTTCAATACAATAATATAAACCAATTTTATTAGATAATTTTGGTTAAATAAATTTAGGAGATAATATGAGTAGTATAAATTTTATATGTCCAGTTTGTAAAAAAATTAATCGTTTACCTAAAAAAGATAGTTACAAAAAGGCAAATTGTGGTGGTTGTGGAAACTCTTTATTAAATGCTAAACCTATTGTGGCTAATGACAGTGATTTTGATTATATTATTAAAAACTCTACAGCTCCTGTTATTGTTGATTTTTGGGCTTCATGGTGTGGTCCTTGTAGAATGATGGCACCAAACTTTGAATCAGCTAGTATGGAACTTTCACCTAGAGCACAATTTGTAAAAGTTAATACTGAAGAAGCACAGCAAATAGCTTCTAGATTTGGTATTCGCTCTATTCCTACTATTATAGTTTTTAAAGATGGCACAGAGGTAGATAGAGTTTCTGGTGCTTTACCTAAAGAGCAAATTATTGCTTTGGCATCTAAATATATTTAAATAAGTATATTTAGTGTATAATAACCTTAAAAAAGGGTTATTATGTCAAAAAATAAGATATTCATATTAGAAGATGATCCCTCTTTAAATGAGACTCTTGTTGATTTTTTTGAGGAGAAAAATTATAGTGTAGATAGTTGCTATGATGGATATGAAGCTGAGAGTAAACTTTATGAAAATAGATATGATATATTAATTTTTGATGTTAATGTTCCATCTTTGGATGGTTTTTCTCTTTTAAAAAGTGTTAGAGAGTTTGGTGTTAAAACTCCTGTAATATTTTTAACAGCTAGAGATGGTGTAGATGATGTAAAGAGTGGTTTTGAATTTGGAGCTGAAGATTATATAAAGAAACCTTTTGTATTAGAAGAGTTAATTATTAGAGTTGAGGCTATATTAAACAGATATAATAAGGGTAGCTCTACAATAGAGTTATCTGAAAATATTATTTTTAATAGAGATGCTGGAGAGATTATTGTAGAAGGTATTAGCCATAAGCTAAGCAATAAAGAGAGTAGATTGTTGGAGATATTTAGTAGTTCTAATGGTAATATTGTATCTCATGAAGATATATTTAACCAGTTATGGGATTATGATGAGACTCCAAGTGATAGCTCTTTAAGAACATATATTAAAAATTTACGAAAAGTTTTAGGTAGAGATAGTATTGAGAGTATAAAAAAGAGAGGCTACAGATTCCTTGTTAAGTAGTGAAAAAAAAGTTTTTAGAAGATTTTTAACTGTATATATAATATTGGTAACAACAGTTATTGTATCGATATCTATTATCTACTACAATAGCAGTGTTGAGAGGATTAATTTACAGTATAAAAGTTTAATGCAAGAGTTTGCATCTTTGCAGATAAAGAGAATCAAATGGTTGCATAATCACTATCCAAAGTATAATAAATATCCAAGAGATGATAGATACAACAGTGCTATATATGATTTGGAGTATGAAGAGATATTCTCAACATTAAAGAGTAAAAATATATTTTTTAACAAAAGGTTATATTTTAGTGGTTCATACGCAGTATATGTAGAGGTGTTGAGCGATTATTACTTAGGGGCAAAATATCTTTTTATAGAGGTTCCTAAAAATGGAGCACTTATTTCAAAAGTTTATAGAAATATAGCCATATTTGGTTTATTGGCATTTATTATACTTTTTATACTAGGATACTATTTAGCTAAAATGTTTATAAAGCCAATGAAGGATTCTTTGGATTTGCTGGATTGTTTTATAAAAGATACAACGCATGAAATTAACACACCAATTTCTATAATTAACAGTAATATTGAGATGTTAAATTTAGATAATTTATCTGCTAAAAATAGAAAGAAGATAGATAGAGTAAAGATAGCATCAAGAACTTTGGAGAATATCTATAAAGATTTAAAATTTGTTACACTATCAGATATTAGTAGAAGTTTGGATAGTGAATTTAATTTAAAAGATTTGATTGAAGAGAGAGTTGATTACTTCTTTATGCATATGGAGTCTAAAAAAATTGTAAAAGAGTTAAAGTTAGAAGATTTTATAGTAAAAGGGGATAGAGAGTTATATGCAAGGTTTATTGACAATATAGTCTCTAATGCAATTAAATATAATAGAGTAGGTGGTAAAATAGAAATTAGTTTAAGTAATGGTGTATTAATTATTGAAGATAGTGGCGTTGGAATAGATAAGAGAAATATAGATTTAATATTTACTAGATATAGCAGATTTAGTGAGCATGAAGGTGGTTTTGGTATAGGTCTTAGTATTGTTAAAAGGATTGCAGAGTTTTATAATATTAAAATAGAAGTTCAATCAGAAAAAAATAAAGGAACAAGGTTTATAATAAAATGGTAATTAGATATTTTTTAACAGCTTTGTTGTTGGTGGTTGCTAATGCAGATTTTACTACTGATTGCGTTGCTTGTCATATGCAAAAAAAGGTAGATTTAAGAAAGACTTTTATGAATGCTTTGTTGGTTTATGGTGGAGAGAACAATTTTAAGACGGCACTCTTTTATTACTGTAAAAATCCACAACCTATGACATCTGTTATGAGTGAAGAGTTTTTAAAAAAATATCTACCTTTAAACGCTATACAAATTGATAGTATGCGTTTAAAAAAAGATATTGATATCTATTGGGAAAAGTATAAAATTAAAGGAAATTTAAAATAAAGTTTAAAAATTCACTTTAATTTCACATTTTAAGTGGTATAATTATATCACAATAAAAACAAGGAGATTAACATGAAAAAAATTGCGTTATCATTAATTTTAGCATGTGGTGTTGCTATGGCAGCAGAAGCAAATGCTACTGAAACAAAAACTGAGGCAGCTACTGCAACAAAAACAGAAGCTACTAAAAGTGCAGCAAATGGCGAAGCTTTATTTAAAAAATGTGTAAGTTGCCATGGTGCAAAAGCTGAGAAAAAAGCTCTTGGTAAATCTGAAGTAATTGCTGGTTGGGATGCTGCAAAAGTTGAAGAGGCACTTAAAGGTTACAAAGCTGGAACTAGAAATATTCACGGAATGGGTGGATTAATGAAAGGTCAAGTTGCATCATATAGTGATGATGATATCAAAGCTGTAGCTGAGTATATTAGCAAACTTAAATAGTTTAACAGGGTCGCTCTTGCGACCATTTTAGGAATAGACTATAAAGACTATCTTTAATAACTTTTATAAAAAATATCCATTTATATCATATAATAATTTAATTGACTACTTCTCTATTTTTGGTGGAATAGAAGAGATTGATTTAAATCTTTTTGATGGCATTGATAGGGCTATAGAAGATGTTGTCATAGATAATTTAGCATATAAATTAATGCCTTTTTTTATATTTGATAATCCATTTAGAAAATTTTTAATTGCTCTTGCTAAAAGTGATGGTAAATTGTTTGCTCTTTTAAATAGAGTCAAAGTTGGCGAGGCTTTGGGTTTAGAGATTGTAAATGAATTGATTGAGAGTAATATAATATATATAGTTAATTCCAGAGAGAAGCCATTTAAAGTCTATAATAAGCAATTAATAAAAAAAGAGTATAAAAATTACACTATTGAGCCAAAAATATATTTTACAAAGCCATTTTTTAGATTTTGGTTTCTTTTTGTAGAGCCATATAGAGATAGGGGTATAAATATAGATATGCTTTTAGATAATATTAAGAGTAGGGAATATCTATTATCCTCTTTGGTGTTTGAGCAGTTGAGTATAGAGCTTTTAAAGAGCAATTTTAATAATATAGTAGAGATATCATCATATTGGGATATTAATAGTGAATTTGATATCTATGCAAAGTTATCTAATAAAGAGTTTATATTGGGAGAGTGTAAATATAAAAACAAACCCATAAATAGGGCAGAGCTTATAAAGTTAAAATATAAAGCAGTAACTTCTAATTTAAGAGTTGATAGATATGCACTATTTTCTAAAAGTGGTTTTAGTAATGAGTTAAAAAAGTTAAATAGTAATGATTTGCTTTTGTATGAACTTGAAGATTTTAAGAGACTTATTGATATTTAATATACTCTTTTCTAAGTTTAATATTTTTTATATGCTCTTTGTATTTAGATGAGAAGTTATGTGTTCCTTTACTGTTTTTCATAAAGTATAGGTAGTTTGTATCTACTGGGTTTATTGCAGATATAATTGCCTCTTTTGATACATTACATATTGGGATAGTTGGTAATCCTTTATGTTTATATGTGTTGTATCTGCTTAAATCATTTTTAATTCTTTGGGGGGTTACTTTTGTGTGTGAATATTGTCCATAATTTAGCGTTCCATCCATTTGAAGTTTCATCTTTTTATTTAATCTATTGAAAATTACAGATGAAATTTTTGGCATCTCAGTTCTATTTGCTGCCTCTTTTTCTATAATTGATGCAACTGTAATAATCTTTTTCCACTCTTTTTTATCAAATTTATTAAAGTAAGATATTGATATTTTTTTATACTCTTTAAAGCTATTATCAATTAAAAATTTTATAGTATCTCTCTCTTTAAAATATATTGGTATATTATATGTATTTGCTAAAAAATTGCCCTCTTTATATGGAGCTAATTCTTTGTAGCTAATTACCAATTTATCTATATTGTAGTTTAGTTTTTTCTTTAACATTTGCAGTATAAAGTATGATGTTTCACCTGGAATTATAGTTACGGGAGTATAGTGGTTGGCATATGAGCCAACTTGTTTTAAAAATTTATATCTTGGCATTTTTTTACTGTTTATATATATCCAGCCTTCTCTTGGATTAGTTGCAATTTTTAAAAATAGCTTATCTAAAAAATTTAGATTATATTTTTTTGTTTTTAGATATTTAATTATTTCAGATGTATCAGAAGAGGGTAGTTTTAAATTTTGTTTGGTGTTGATTGGGGTAATAAAATATATAACTACTATTGTAGTTAAAACTATAGTAATTGATAATAGTGAGAAAATAATTTTTTTTAGCACACTACTCATTTCTTAAAATTGTTAAAGCATCTGTTTTAGAAGCTCTTTTTGCAGGATATATAGCTGATAGAAGTATAATAATAGATGTTCCAGTAACTATAGTCAAATAGTCGCTTAAAGGTAAATCTATAGGTAGCTTTGATGTCGCATATATATCGGCAGGAAGAGATATGATATTGTATGTTGTCAAAAGCCACATTCCAAATACTCCTAATAGTGTTCCAAGTAGCATACCTAAAAGACCTATTATAATCCCAAGATAGAAGAATATTCTACTTATCTCTTTTGTTGTAGCTCCTAGTGTTTTCATTAGTGCAATTTCGCTTCTTCTGCTCATTACAGTCATTAGTAGTGAAGATATTATATTTAAAGAGGCAACTAAAATAATTAAAAGAAGAACTAAAAAGAGTGCTTTTTTCTCCATTTGCATAGCTTCGAAAAAGCCTCCATTTTGCTCCCACCAGCCCTCTATTCCTATATCATTAGGCAGAAGTTTTTTTATCTCTTTTATAATTTTCATTGGCTCTTTAGCGTAGATATGAATACCATCATACATTCCATCTTTTTTCTTTAAAATTTTTTCAAATGCTTTATGTGTTGTATATATTATTCCTTTATCATATGCTGTTAATCCAGAGTTAAAGGTAGATACAACTTTTAATCTTTTTTGCAGAGGCATTGTTCCAAAACCAGCAGCTTGTTGTTTAGAGAAGAACAGAGTTATCTTTTCTCCTTTTTTTAAACCTAAAGATGTAGCCAAACCATCGCCTATTATTGCGCTATATTTTGATATTTTAGCATTATTTACTTGGTCATAAGCTTTTTTGAAAATTTTATTTATCTTTGCTTCTTTTTGAAAATCTACGCCATATAGTATAGTTCCTTGCACACCATCTGCATTTTTTGCAATTACTTGGGTTGTGTAGTAGGGGCTAAATTTCAAATCGGGAAATTTTTTATTTATCTTTTCTATAATATCTTTAGGGACACCTTTGGTATTATATGCAATAATTGTTAATGGATAGTTCATAATAAAGAGTCTCTTTTTGAACTCTTTGTGTGTTCCATTTGTAACACCTATACCTATCATTAAAACCATAACACCCATTGCAATACCGATTAATGCTAACATTGCCGATATAAAGATAAATGGATTATCTTTATCATATTTAAGATAATGTTTTATAAATTTTTTTACAAATTTACTACTGTAGCTTTGACTCATTAAGCAAGCAATCCTTTTTTTGGTCCACTTTTTCCACAACAGTTTTTATACTTCTCCCCACTTCCACATGGGCAGGGGTCATTTCTTTTGGGTTTTTTATCTATATTTATCTCTTCTTGGCTCTCTTGGTTTTGTTGAGTATCTTCATCGTTATTTTCATATTCATTATCTACTTGAGGCTCTTCAAAGTTAAATTCTACTCTATGAATTAACTTAATAGACTCTATTTTGATTTTTCTAATTAAATCCTCAAATAGTTTAAAACTCTCTTGCTTATACTCTGTTAAAGGGTCTTTTTGATTGTATCCTCTAAGTCCTATACCAGTTTTTAGAGTATCCATTTCATATAGGTGGTCTCTCCATAAATTATCAAGAGTTTGTAGATATATAAGTTTTTCTATCTCTTTTCTTTGCTCTTGGTCAAATGGCTTCATCTTCTCTTCGTATAACTCTTCTAAAATCTCTAATAGTGTAGATTTTATCTCTGGAGCATCTTTGCCTTCTAATAAATCTCTTGGAAGCTCTACTCCACTTACTTCTGCTACCTCTTGAATTAAGCAATCTAAATTGTAATCCTCACTAGGTAAGCCCTCTAATATTTCACAATTAGCTAGTAGAAAATCTATTACCTCTTCTCTATTCTCTTTTATTTTAGATGCGATATCATAATCTTCATCTATTAACTGGTCTCTAAATTTATATATTGCTTTTCTTTGATAGTTTGCTACATCATCATACTCTAGTAGATGTTTTCTAGATTCGTAGTGAAGATTCTCTACCTTTTTTTGTGCACTCTCTACACTTCTAGTAACTAGTTTAGAGTCTATAAATTCACCCTTTTTTACACCAATTCTATTCATAATAGTTCTTATTTTGTCTCCACCAAATATTCTAAGGAGGTTATCATCTAAACTTAAAAAGAATTGGCTCTCTCCTGGGTCTCCCTGTCTTCCTGAACGACCTCTTAATTGGTTGTCAATACGGCGCGACTCGTGCCTTTCTGTTCCTAAAATTGCTAAACCACCCAACTCTTTTACTTCATCGGTAAGTTTAATATCAACCCCACGACCAGCCATATTTGTAGCAACTGTAACTGCTCCTTTAAGACCAGCATTCTTGATAATTTCTGCCTCTTTTTCGTGGTTTTTAGCATTTAGTATATTGTGTGGAATTTTCTCTTTTTTAAGTCTTTCATGAATTAATTCACTCTTTTCTATAGAAGCTGTCCCTATTAGAACGGGCTGCCCTTTTGAGTGAAGCTCTTTAACTCTAGCAGCAACTGCATCTAGCTTCTCCTCTTCTGTATTAAATATTAAATCATTTTTATCATCTCTTGCTACTGGAAGGTTTGTAGGTATAGAGATAACATCTAGGCTATATATTTCAGAAAATTCTGTAGCTTCTGTTTGTGCTGTTCCTGTCATTCCTGCTAATTTATCATATTGTCTAAAGTAGTTTTGGTAAGTAACCTCTGCTAGTGTTTGAGACTCCTCTTTAATCTCTACCCCTTCTTTAGCCTCAAGTGCTTGATGGAGTCCTTCGCTAAATCTTCTTCCTTCACTAAGTCTGCCTGTAAATTCATCTACTATAATAATTTCACCATCTTTTACAACATAATCTACATCTTTTTCAAATAGATAGTTTGCTTTTAGAGCTTGGTCTAAGTGATGAGTCAATATTGCATTCTCTAGGCTATATAGATTACCTACGCCAAATAGATCTTCTGCTTTTTGAAGCCCCTGTTCGGTTAAAGTTATCTGCTTATTCTTCTCATCAACTATAAAATCGCCAGTTGTTTTTTTACTCTCTCCTGGTTTTGTTGGTAACTCTTTACCTTTTTCTAATTTTAATGCAATTTCATTAGCAACACTATACCATTTTTGATCTCTTTGTGTTGGTCCAGAGATAATAAGGGGTGTTCTAGCTTCATCTATAAGGATAGAATCTACTTCATCAACAATAGCGTAGTAGTGGTCTCTTTGAACTTTTTGATCTTTTGAACTTTTCATATTATCTCTTAGATAATCGAAGCCAAATTCATTATTTGTTCCATAAGTTATATCAGCTTCATATTGCTCTTTTCTTTGGTAATCGTCATATATATCTCCAGTTATACATCCTGTTTTGTATCCTAAAAACTCATAAATCTGACCCATCTCTTTTGCATCTCTTGATGCTAGATAATCATTTACCGTAACAAGATGAACACCACGACCAATCATTGCATTTAGGGCTACTGCTAATGTCGCAACAAGTGTTTTACCTTCACCAGTTTTCATCTCTGCTATATTGCCATCGTGCAAAACCATACCGCCAATTAATTGAACATCATAATGGCGCATTCCCAAAACTCTTTTACTAGCCTCTCTGGTAATTGCAAAAGAGTCATTTAAAACATCATTTAAGCTTTTCTGTTTATCTTTAACACTCTGTTTTAATTCTTCAAAAGCATCTTTTAACTCATCATCACTTAACTTTTCATATTTGCTCTCTAGGGCATTAATCTCTTTAGCTCTTTTGGCATATTTTTTAACTTTTCTATCGTTTGCTGTTCCAAATATCTTTTTAATCATTTTTTGTTTACCTTTTAATCTTAATGGTAAGATAAATTTGGCTTATTTTATCTAAATTATAATTAATTAATGGTTCAATAATTTCAATTTAGCCTAATTTTGCTTTTTATTCACAAAATTATAGTAAACTTTTACAAAATAAAATAAAAAAGGTTTTCAATGAAAAGAGGATTATTATCAATAGTGTTTGCTACAACTATTGCTTTTTCTAGTGGAATATCAGTTCCAACTGCATTTAAGGCAAATTTTACACAGATAGTTAAAAATAGAAAGGGAAAAACAATTAAATACAAAGGGGTAATTGTATTTAACTCGCCATCTGAGACTAAATGGAGATATAACTCTCCTACGAAAAAAGAGGTTTGTAGTAGTGGTAAAGATTTAGTTGTAATTGATCACGATTTAGAGCAAGTTAGCTATTATAGTATAGATAGAGGTTTAAATTTAATTAGAGTTTTAAGAGATGCCAAACTTCATAAAGGTAGAACATATGTTACCAAATTTAAAGGAAAGTATTATACAGTTGTGCTAACTAGTGGTGGGAAGATAGAGCAGATTGCATATAAAGATAATTTAGATAATCAAGTAAATATTATCTTTACAAATACAAAATATTATGATAGACTTTTGCCTGGAAGAAAATTTGTATGCGCTCGTCCAAAGGGGTATGACGCAATATATTAAGGATTATAGATGATAGAGATTTGGCACAATAGTAGATGTTCAAAATCAAGAGCGGCTCTTAATTATTTAAAAGATAATGGTATCGAGTTTAAGGTAAAAGAGTATCTTAAAGAGCAAATTAGTAAAGATGAATTAGAGTCGATATTAAAAAAGTTAAATAAAAGACCTAGTGAAGTTATAAGAAAAAAAGAGGCACTATTTAAAGAGTTAAATTTAAAAGATGCTTCTGAAGATGAGTTGCTTGAGGCTATGGTTAATTACCCTAAACTTATAGAGAGACCTATTGTTGTAAATGAAGATAAAGCTGTAATTGCAAGACCACTAGAGGAGATAGAAAAGGTTATTAAAGATGCTTAGTAGTTCAACTAATTTAGGACCTTTTGTTGGGTTTAATGCCAATTTGTCTAGTGAGTTTAGAAAGTATGGTGAGATTGTCGCTTTTAAAAAAGATACAACTATGTTTGATTGCGATGAAACAATGAAGTGGTTTTATGTATTTATTAGTGGTAAAGTTAAGGTTTTTGATATTAATTTTGAAACCAATAGAGAACAGACACTCTATATGTTGATAAGAGGAGATATGTTTGATTTGGTAACCTTGCTAGATGGATTAGAGCATAATTTGGCTACAGAGGTTATAGAAACTGGAGAGTTAATTAGATTTCCTATTAATAAAGTTAGAGAGTGGATGAGAGATTATGTAGATTTTGCTCAATTGATATATAGATATGTTGCAATGCAGATGAGAGCTATTGAGTCGTTAGCTATAGATTTATCGCTATATGATACAAAAGAGAGATTACTTAAACTTTTACTTAAAAATATAAATATGATTGAAAAAAGAGGTGTTAGTATTCTTGATAACTTATCTCATACAGAGATAGCAAATTTAATTGGAACAGTTAGACATATTATTGATAGGCATCTTAAGAGTCTTAAAAAAGAGGGTATAATAGATATAGAAAATAGAAAAATAGAGTTGAAAAACGCAAAAAAAGTTTTAGATTTATTGACCTCTTACTAATTAATATATGTAAACTTTTTATTGTTTATAAGCAATTCACTTTGAGTTGCCACTTAGTTGCCACTTAATATAGTATTATTTCCATAATATCTAGTAAAAATAAAATTAACTCCAAAAAAAATGGTATTTTAATTTACATATAAGTTACATTTTTGTATTATATCTTCAAGATTTATCAAATTATCGATATATCTTTAAATATAATACTAAGGAATGGAATATGAATAGGACTTTTATAGGTAAAATTCTGATATCTGCACTTTTGTCCACTGTGGCTGCTAGTGCTTTAAATATTAATATTACTACTAAATATGGTAAAACAGGTGGGATTGTTGGTCCTTTAAATAAAATTGGTGATAAGGTTAATGGAGTAAATATTTGTCCTGCTGATCCAACTGCTGGTTGTGATTTTAAAAATGACCCAGGGTATAGCAACAATAATACAGTTGAAGACCCAACTGATGATACTTATAGCGGAGATCTTCTAATTAGAACAAATGATGCTTTTGAAGCAAAGGCTGGTTGGACATGGGCTGGAACTAAAGATGACGAACAAAAAGTCACTATTAGCTCTACATTGCCAAAGTTCAAGGGAAAATCTTATTATGAATTTATGGCACTACCTGGTTTTTGTGACAAAAATGAATCTTCTATTTCTGATGATAAGCAAAGTGTGGTTTGTGTCCGAAAAGATTTTAATGTCTATAATGCAGATGCTTATTCTGAAGATTTAACTTTTAATGTAAGAGTAAAAGGCTCAACTCCAGTTGGAACAAAACCAGGAGAGATAAAGTTTAAAATAGAGTCTGCAGATGGTCAAGTAAAAGAGGACTCTACAGAGGGCAATTCACTAACAGTTACAGCAGCTCCTAGATGGAATGTTGATGAAGGTGTTTTTAGATCTTATGTTGTTAGAAAAGATATAGATGGGGATGGTGTAGCAGAATATGGACATATTGTAGATTTCTATACAAACTTAGAGG
>Ga0256833_1001784_pt1 | contig 15505 bp, 12 predicted proteins | sample 356284metaG_FD_190535 | JGI IMG/M metagenome (GOLD analysis project Ga0256833, IMG submission 190535) | Hydrothermal vent microbial communities from Mid Atlantic Ridge, Atlantic Ocean - 356-284 | ecosystem: Environmental > Aquatic > Marine > Hydrothermal vents | place: Atlantic Ocean: Mid...
CTGAAAAACGTCGGTGTTCCGCCACCAAAGTGCATCTGAATCACCTCTCGCGACATATCGAGATGTTTGCTCAAAATCTCCATTTCACGTTTTAAATACTCAATGTAGCGGAACATCTTCTCCTCTTTAGAAGTAAACACTACGTTGCAACCGCAAAAATAACAAGCGTTCCGACAAAACGGCAGGTGAAAATAGAGCGAAAGCGGTCGATCAGTCTCTTGATTTTTCAGCTTATTGATATAGGCGTCATAACTGTATGTATCGCTAAACTCTAACGCGGTGGGGTAACTGGTATAGCGGGGGCCGGGTTTGGAATATTTGGTAAATTTTGCAAAATCAAGCATCATCGAAGACCTACATGTAAATTAAAGTTAGTACGCGATTATGCCAAGGTATGGTTGAAGGTGGGCTAAAAAAAAGGAATTATGTTGAGATTTACGGCGGCATAGCAGCAAATGCTATGCCCTAACTCTGATTATGACTCTTGAGAATTAAGGTAGTCATGCGAATATTAATGGCAATAAATCGAATAATCTGCCACAGGACACAGGTTCGTAAAAATTTCTGCATTCCCAGCGGCACCATCGTTCCCGACTGCGCACTGTAGGGTTGTATGTGCTGTACGTGTTTACTCTCTTCTTGAATCTCACTCATGATATTGTCCTTTCTTTTTTATTCAGGGATTAGCGTCCAACCCGGTTTGAGCTGTGCTTTCCAGATAAAAGCGTAATGCAACAGGTGTTTCACCCAATGCGCCGCCAATCCGATCTCACCGGTCGTTCCGTTAATATCACGTCCGGTTCCGGGGTACTTCTCATAATCGGGAATAATCGGATAGACGGTCATCGCCGCCGCCGTTCCGCTAAAGAGCCCTTTTCCGGCCGATGCCACACATGCCGCACCCATTTTAGACATGTTCGCCGTGTGTGTCGGTGTTTCAGAAACGCCTTTAATCATATCGCATACGCTTTGTGCAACGGCTTTGCCCATCATGGCCGAAGGCATTCCCGTGCGCGGCGGTGTCGGGTTGATCGGCGTACCGTTTGGTGAACTCATCGGTTTAGAGATGATATGCGGCGGCGCAAACGCAATGCCGACGGCAAACATATTTTTATAGGTTGGGTTTTGCAACGTACTGGGCCAATCCTGCGGTTTCCACTCTTCGTAGGGTTTAGGCGTATAGTCGGCATCGACCTTCATAAAACCGTTGGGTGCAAAAATATCAGCGGTAATATCTTCACCTGTTTTGCTAAATGCCTTAAGCCCCACACCCGCAAACGGCGGAATCAGCATGGCAAAATCAAACTCCTGCTCGCCCGTCGTACCGTCAAGCGATTCGTAGGTTACTTTTCCCGCTTCGACTTTATTGACATGAGTACCGAGTATCCAATCCAGACCGCGTTCAGCATAAAGTGATTCCGCAAAAACTTTTGACGAAGTAACATAACCGCCCATTTTAAAGTGCAGACCGCCCATACCAAAATCACCCAAAAAGGATTCGTTTGAGATCCAAATCATTTTGGCTTTGTCACGAACCCCCTCTTCTTGCAATTTATGTTCAATATTAAAAATATATTCAAATGCCGCTCCTTGGCACGTACACATACCGTGTCCCGTACCGATTAAAAAGGTCTGCTCTTCACCCGCACGCATCTTCTCAATACACTGTTGTAGCGTCTCGGCCGCATGTACTGCATGATCTGCCGTACAGACAGAGACCGTGTGACCTTCATCAAGTCCCGGAGTCGCTCCAAAATTTAGCTTGGGACCGGTAGCATTAATGAGGTAATCATAAGCCACCTCTTCGCGCTCACCCTCTTTGTCCTGTCCGGTGTACTCAATGGTTACAAACGGAGCATCAATAGTGTCACTACCCTCCGGATTAATAGAGATCGCTTTCGCCTGCTTGTAGGTAACACCGGCTTTTTCATAAACCGGAGCCAGATCAAACGTGACCTCCTCTTTACTCATCTCACCCACACCGACCCAGATATTGGAGGGGATCCAATTCCATTTTGAGTTTGGGGTTACGACGACAACTTCATGCTCGTTTCCAAGCCATTTTGCGGCAAATGATGCTGCCGTATGTCCTGAAACTCCGGCACCAAGAATTACTAATCTTGCCATGTTGCACTCCATTTTTGATTTCGTTCTAATACAATTCATAAGTCAATATTATAATATGAACTTATATCTTCTTAGCACTCACAGTATAGAGGATAGTTTATAAATTCAAACTGAAGAAAACTAAAAGTGTTATCTTTCTAATTATAAAATACAATTTCGTGTTAATTTGTTACATTCTAAACGCAAGACAACATTACTGCTGCTTGAGTATTTTCTCTACGATCTCATAAACATTCTTTGAAAGCGTCTCAACTCCCATGATGGTTTCTAAGGCACGCTGCATCTCGTGTTGATTACTGAGCTGCATCTGCCGGTAGGTTTTAAAAGCACCGGCAAGTCCCGATGCTATTGAAGGATTTATGGCATCAAGCTCTATGATCTTTTCGGCAATATAGCCATAACCGCTGCCGTCAACAGCATGAAAATGGAGAAAGTTTCTGGTAAATGTTCCCAAAAGAGCACGTACAAAATTTGGAACTTTCATGTCAAAACATCGGTCCTTTTCCAATGCTTTGACACGTTCAAGTGTTCCCAGACGTTCCGAAGCTGCTTGCAGTGCAAAATATTTATTCATAGTTAAGGCATCATGAGCATATGTATCATAAAACTGTTCAAGCGCCTCGATAGCTTTATGCGGGGCAACCTTCTCAAGCAGTGCCAATGCCGCAATACGGTCGGTCATGGTAGCCGACTGCTCATACTGCTTTTGAATGATATCGACAACAGAAGCGTTCTCAAGACGTGCCAAATAGGAGAGAATTCTGTTTTTTAAAGCACGCTTCCCCTGACTTGCTGCATCGAGACACGTATTATGCGGTTCATGTAACTTGCGGTACAAACGCATCATAACCTCTTCATGGGTTTGCGCCACTGCCAGCATCAACGTCTCCCGTGCCTGATACAATGCGGCAACATCAATATTGCTATGCTGTTCTTGCATTAAAAGAGCCAGCGACGGCAGCTCCAACAACTCCGCCTTAAAAAGCAGATCAATGCGCTCATCGATCAGTATCGCCCCGAATGCTTCAATAAAATCAGTATGTTGACATGATCCCATCATTACGGCAACGGCTTCCTCTTGTGCTGCCTCATAGCGAACAAAACCGTCGGTGTCATGTTGCATCAAGAAAATGTTGTCTACGCCTTTTACATGTAATTTAATTGGTGCGCTAAACTCTCTGTTGAGCGAGAGTTGTGAAAATGCTACCGCATCTTGAAAAACAAAGGTCTCTTCTTCTTGAGAAATAATGATAATACCGCGATCGATTAAAGGCTGTTTGGCAATACGCATCGGAATGGTTTCGCCGCGTTCATTTAACAGTGCCAAACGCAGCGGGTACATATAGGGGAGTTGCTTTTTGCCGTTGACATCATCAGGAATAACCTGTTTACATGTAATTTTGAGCTCAGCGGTACGGGCATTGTAATCAGTACGGACATGCAGTTGAGGAGTACGCATCTGTGTATACCATCGCTCAAACAGTGTAAGATCAAGCGAGGTGTGCTGCTGCATCGCCCAAAAAAAATCTTCGGTTCGTACTGCTTTACCGTCAAAGGTGTCGAAGTATCGATCCATTGCGTGACGATAAGCCTGCTCGCCCAACAGCGTGTGAAACATTCGAATCACTTCCGCGCCCTTTTCATAGACGGTAGCCGTATAAAAGTTATTGATTTCCATATAGGAGTCCGGTTTAATAGCATGTGCCGTAGGACCGGAATCTTCAACAAACTGGCGTTCACGAAGTGCTTTAACGTCACGAAGGCGCTGCAGTGCAGTTGAGTTCATATCGGCACTGAAACACTGGTCGCGAAAAACAGTCAGTCCCTCTTTAAGTGTTAACTGAAACCAGTCTCTACAGGTAATACGGTTGCCCGTCCAGTTATGAAAATACTCATGGGCAATCACGCTTTGAATGCCCAAAAAGTTTTGGTCGGTTGCGGTCTGCGTATCGGCAAGCACATACGCCGCGTTAAAAATATTGAGCCCCTTGTTCTCCATAGCACCCATATTAAAACTATCGACGGCAACAATATTATAAATATCCAGATCATACTCCCTGCCGTAATGCACTTCATCCCATTTCATAGCATCTTTGAGTGCCTGCATGGCATAGGTACATTTACTCTCATTACCTTTATCGCAATAGATATTGAGTTCAATACAACGACCGCTGCATGTCGTAAAGTTGTCACTAACGACCCCCAAGTCTCCCGCTACCAGTGCAAACAGATAGCTGGGTTTGGGAAATGGATCGTTCCATACCGCATAGTGACGCTCTTCGTCCCAATCACCGTACCGGTCTCTATTGCCGTTACTGAGCAAAACGGGGTATGTTTTCTTGTCGGCAATGATGGTTGTCGTAAAACGGGTCATATTATCAGGACGATCCAGAAAATAGGTAATGCGTCGAAACCCCTCCGGTTCATTCTGCGTACAAAAAATACCACCGGAGCAATACAGCCCTTCAAGCTCTGTATTGTCATGCGGATAGAGTGTTGTGACAATTGTCAAGCGACACGGAAACGTAAGATGCAACAAAGTTAACGTCTTCTCGTCGCGTTTCACAGCATCCGCTCGAAGCGTTGTCCCGTTATACAATACCGAATCAAGCTGCAATCTCTCGCCGTGTAATACCAGCGGGCTATCCGGCGATGCCAAAGCCTTGACGTATAATTGTGAGGTCACTACGGTCTTGTCATCATCAATATAAAACTCCAACTCGCACTGTTCTATCTGAAAGGTCGGTGCTTGATACGCTTTTAAATAAGTCATTGTTGTATTGGTCATTTGGTATCCATAAAATTTTTTCGTATCATACCATCTCTTTTCTTGACGATTTAATTAAAAATATTTCTGTGATGCCCGATTTACTGACATCACAGAAATATTATTATGAGGACTCACCTATGAGTAAACCGTCAGCGTTAGGAGATGAAATTGTCATCAAACCTCACGAGTTTATTGTCTCAAAAACCGATACCAAAGGAAAAATCACCTACTGTAATGAAGTCTTTATCAAGATGTCCGGTTATAGTGAGGAGGAGTTGCTGGGCAAGGCACACAACATTGTACGCCATCCCGATATGCCCAAAGCCATCTTTAAACTTTTGTGGCAACGTATTCAGGCCAAACAAGAGATCTTTGCCTATGTTAAAAACCTCTCTAAAGACGGTCGCTACTACTGGGTCTTTGCCAATATTACCGCATCAGTAGACAATCTTGGTAATATCATCGGATACTACTCGGTCCGAATACAGCCAAATGCGCATGCAATTGCTACCATTAGCACACTGTATCAACAACTCATAGATATTGAACGGCGCGAAGGAGTTGACGGGTCAATGCGCTATATCCATGAACTTTTAGATAAAAAAGGAGTCTGCTATGATGCATTCGTTATTGCCCTTCAAGAATAGAAAATCGGCACTTGCTGAAGCGATTGAGCGTGTAACGTCCCATGCTGCTGAGGGGAACTTGGAGTCTCGTATTACCCACATCGATCCGGACGATCCTCTGGCAAAAACAGCATGGAATATCAATAATATGCTCGATCAGGTGGAGGCAACCCTGCGCAGCTCCGTTCTGGCCATTCAAAGTGCCAGTGAAGGCAAGTCACATCGAAAACTTTTCGATGCGGGGCTTAAGGGCATGTTCCAACTCAATAGCCAATTTATGGCAACAGGGGTTCACGCCATTATCCAAAACAATCACGATACACTTCGCAGTGAACTTGCCATGAAATTTGAAGAGTCAAGCGGAGGCTTAAAATCGAGTGTCTCTATTTTACAAAATAATATCGACAGCTCTCTTGCCAATGTCAGCAATATCAGTACCATCGCCAAAGAGACGGCAGAATCTTCTAATGAGAGTTTACAGACAACACAGGAACTGGCTGAAGGCATTACCCATCTTATTGATCTTATCTCCAACATTACTCATGCTATCGGCTCCCTTAATGAACGTTCAAATGAGATTACTTTAGTCGTCGATCTAATTAAAGATATTGCCGATCAGACCAACCTGCTAGCACTCAATGCCGCCATTGAAGCCGCTCGTGCAGGAGAACACGGGCGCGGCTTTGCCGTTGTAGCCGATGAGGTGAGAAAACTGGCAGAACGTACCCAAAAAGCCACTTCTGAGATCTCCATTACCATTCAAACGCTCCAACAAGAGACCAATGCAATGCTCACACGTTCCAAAGAAGTCGGAAGCATCTCTAAGAGGTCTCAAACGCATATTGACACCTTTCAAGAGTCATTGCATACGTTAAATGTTCACGCCAACAATACCGCCAGACTCTCTAAAAAAGTGGAGTACCAAAGTCTGGTGATTTTTGACAAAATTGAGCACATCCTCTTTAAAGCCGATGCATACGATCGGGTACTCGATCCCGATAAGTTCCACGACGGCATCATTACCTCGACAGACTGTCGTGTCGGAACATGGTACCCGAACGAGGGCAAAAAGGTCTTTGGAAAAACCGCAAGTTTTTCACGAATGAACGAACCGCATGAAAATCTGCATAAATATGCCGAAATCAATGTCGCCAAAGTCAAAAAACACGGTCTCACCGAAGCATTGGCACCGGAGCTAATCGCGAACTTTAAAAGTATGGAAGCATCATGCGCTCTCTTTTTTGACGTTCTCGATGCTATTGCTCAAGAGAAAGTCGCTCTTGAGGAAAAGGAACACTCTACATAGAGTCGACGCCGACAATTTTATCGATAATATAGCGGCTTAGATCACGATGGTGAATCTCTTTGGCTAACGCCTCCTTATAGAAGCCGGCAACCTCTTTGGAGTGTTTGGCATAACTGAAATGGGGAAAATGAATTTTCCATGCCTCTTTCAGACGGCGCAGTGTCATTAACTCGGTCATATACTCTTTAAACAGTGTAAATGATGCAAAAAAGAGTGCGGTAAACAGTACGGCAACCACAATCAGATAATGACAGTCAATGGTCGCTAAAACTTTATGGAATATAAGCGTAACGGGTAAAATAAACAGGTGGGTAAATATCACAAAGACAAGATACATACGTCCCAATCGGAGGCGATACCCCAAAAGGTGGGCATCAACCGGCATGCCGTCATTATAGACTTTATTGGCCTGCATCAACTCCTCGAAACGAATCGGTGCTTCCGAGATACGGAATATATACGGCAAAATAACGTTGTCAATAAAATTTCTAATGGTTACAATCATTGTTAGCAGTTACTCTCTTTGTATTACTTCTGTAGCATTTTAGCTTTAAAAACGAAGTTTATCAAGGTAAAACGAACCAATAGCCTCGTTTTAGATAGAATTGTTTAACCCACTCGTGTATTATTAAAAATTTTTTGTTGTTAAAATAAGCGAAAATGGTGTATAATAACTTGAATACATCACCAAGGAATTATTAATTTATGATACGCACGCTTTTATTGACACTGCTATGTTGCATCGGTGCCGTGTCAAGCTCTACCTCATTGGATCTTCAAAAAAAATATACCGTCGCTTTCGCACAAGATACTTTAGAGAATGATTTTCGTCTCAATCAGGTTAAAATGGTTCGTCATGCACTCTCCAAGTACCCTAATATACACTTTGTTTACAGTAACGCCAAAGCCAGTACTTCATTACAAATCAAACAGATCGAAGACTTTATATATCAGAATGTCGACCTGCTTATCACCAGTCCCTACAATGAGTTTGCCACCACAGATGTCGTAGCAAAAGCCTATAGGTCCGGTATTCCGGTTATTATGGTTGACCGTACCGTACAAGGAAACGAGTATACGACCTACATTCATCCCGACAACAAACAAATTGCTCGTGATGCTGCCGAATTTCTTGCAAAACAGTTAGATTACAAAGGACGGGTTCTCCTCTTAAAAGGGGTGCCGAGTGCAGATTCGACACGAAAACGCACGGAAGGTTTTTATGAGATAATGCGCCGCTATCCCAATATTGAAGTTATAGAGTATGTCGCCAATTATTTGCGACGTGATGCGCTGATCGGTGTCGATACGCTTCTTCAAAACAACGAACATTTTGATGCCATCATGTCCCAAAGCGACAGCATGCTCATAGGGGCGCGCTTAGCTCTCAAAGCACATCATATTGATCCGAAATCACTCATCACCGTAGGCATTGACTACATTAAAGCAGCCCAATATGCCATACGTTCCGGTGATCAAACCAGCAGCTTTGTCTACGCTTTAGGTGCGCAAGAGAGTGCCGATATAGCCATACAGATTTTATCCGGCAATGAAGTTCCCAAAGAGATCATTATTGACACCTTGCAGGTAACCAAAGAGAATGTTGACGCTGTTAAGCCTATTTTTTAGCCACGATTTAATAAGGAAAACTTTTTGAAACACTTTTTTTCATTGCGTTTAAAACTTATTATCTATACGCTTTTTTTCATTATTGCATCCATGGTGACGATTGGTATGCTCAGCAACAACTATCTTCAAAACTATTTTCACAAAGATGCTAAGATTCGACTGCACGAAGCATTTTTCAACCTCTCGCTACAACTCAAGTCCGTAGAACACGATTTAACCGAAAGCCTCCATTTTATTTCTGAAAATGAAGCCATGATTGCCTCACTGAATCTCATCAAAAACTATGAAGATATTCATCACTACAAACGGGCACTTTTTGATGAAGAGAAAAAAAGAATTATCGATATTTTACTGCATGAAAGCAAGTATTCTCTTAATGATACCATTGCAGTTTACAATGCTTCCTATCAGCTGGTTGCCTATATTCATAAGAATGGCGATACCTATGATACCGGGTATGTCTCTTACAACAACGGGAATCCGATTTATTATGTCAAGTCCTATAATGAGGCGGCATATCACACTATTCCTAAACCTGAAAACATCAAAACCACCCTTCATCTTGACTCAGCGCGGAATGATCGTCCGAATTATCCCAGTAACGTTATCTATGAATCTTATAACAACGAACTCAGGCTTCGCTCAAGTCACTCCATTTTTCGTAATCTCTCCTCAAATAAAAAAGATGATTTTATCGGCTTTTTAGAAACCAACAAAAAAATATCACGTCAGGACATAAACAGACTCGTAGCCAAAGAGGATCTCGCCTTAAGTTATGATTTCAACTTTAACGGCCTTACCGTCACACATTTAAATCATGAACATTTTATTGATACGCACACCTACGAAAATGCACCCTTGCTCTTTTCAGAATATACTGCCGATGCGCTCGCTTTGGGTGATGCCACACACATACTCTTTAGTGGCGTTCGTATCCCTTTGGAAAAAAAATCACTGCTGGTGACGGCCTATATTAACAAAGACGAACTTCAAGCCGCTCTGATTCAGAGTCGAAAAACACTTATTATCACCATTGTTCTTATTGCAATCGCTACGCTCATTATCAGTTTTATTACCCTCAATAAAATGTTATCCCTTCCGCTAAAGCGCCTGTTAAACGGTATTGAAATTATTAGCAAAGGAGACTACTCCCACCAAATTGACGTTACGAGCAACGATGAGTTCGGTCATATCTCTTTAGAGTTCAATAAAATGGCACAAACCATTGCTGCACGTGAACAGGAACTCGACAAACTGGCCCACTTTGATGCCTTGACCCAAATGCCCAATCGGGTCATGTTCCAAAAACATTCTGATGCCGCCATAAACCGTGCAAAACGACGCAACAGCAAGTTGGCCATATTCTTTTTAGACCTGGATGAGTTTAAGATCATTAACGATACTTTAGGACACAATGTCGGCGATCAACTGCTTATTGAGGTTTCAAAAAACCTCTCAAAAATTATGCGTAACAGTGATTTTCTTGCCCGAATCGGAGGCGATGAATTTAACATCTTGGTTGAAGATCTCGACTCGGCTGTTGCCGCAGAAGAGATTGCCCAAAAAATTATTGCACAGATGAAAAAACCACTCATGGTTAACGGAAAAAAGATGCATATTACCAGCAGTGTCGGCATTTCCATCTACCCCAATGATGGCCAAGAAAGTGTCACCCTTCTTAAAAATGCCGACTTGGCAATGTATCAGGCAAAAGCTGACGGACGCAATAAATATCATTTCTTTTCACAAGAACTTGAAGTTTCGCTCAATCGACGAACCGCTATCTTAAAAGAGCTCAAACAAGCACTCAACAATCAAGAGTTTCAACTCTATTACCAGCCCAAGTTTTCTCTTAAAGACGGCTCTATCTATGCTGCTGAAGCACTGTTGCGTTGGGAAAACAAAGAGTTGGGCTTTGTCACACCCGATCAGTTCATTCCTTTGGCCGAAGAGAGCGGCGAAATCATTCGTATCGGTGCATGGGTCATTGAGCGTGCCTGTCACGATTTTGCCCGTTGGCAAAAAAACAATCTGGGTATCACCCAAGTGAGCGTCAATGTCTCCAACATACAGTTTGATAATGAGAACATCCTTGAGATTCTTCAAAGCAACATTAAGTCAGCCGGAATTTCCGCAGCATCACTGGAAGTAGAGATGACGGAAAGTTTTATTCACAAAAACAGCAACAAAGCCTTAGCAACACTTCACCGCATTCGTGACATTGGTATTGAACTCGCTATTGATGATTTTGGAACCGGTTACTCTTCAATGAGCTATTTGAAACGGTTGCCGCTAAACCGTATTAAAATTGATAAATCCTTTATAGAACACATTCCTCACGACAGTGATGATGTTGAAATTACAAAAATCATTGTAGCACTGGCCAAGGTCATGGAGCTCTCTATTACCGCTGAAGGTATTGAAACTGTTGAACAGATGCGTTTTTTACAAGAACTCGAATGTGACGAAGGGCAAGGGTATCTTTGCTCTCGTCCCCTGCCTCATGATGCCTTTATGGCTTTTGTTCGCAACAACAATGATTGGGTAACACGCTTGCATTAGAATGTGCACTACCCACAATATTTAATATTCTCTTCATTTCGCTTTCTATATAATCGTTCAGGTTTCGCAAGAGTATTTAATGACACGTATCAAAAAAAGGGGACAACATGTCATATCAAAAACCGGAATTTAAAACGCAATATGAGAACTTCATCGGTGGTGCATGGGTCGCACCGGTTGATGGAAACTACTTTGAGGCTATTTCACCTATTGACAATCAGGTCATGACCAAGGTGGCACAATCGAACAAAAAAGATGTCGCCCTGGCCGTAGAAGCGGCATGGAAGGGGTTTGACACATGGGGGAAAACCTCGGTGAGCGAACGCAGTGCCGTGCTTAACAGCATTGCCGATGCCATGCAAAAGCATCTGGAAACACTGGCCGTCATTGAGTCATGGGACAACGGTAAGCCCATACGTGAAACACTCAACGCCGATTTACCGTTAGCTATTGATCATTTTCGCTATTTTGCTTCCGTCATTCGCTCTGAGTCCGGCAGTGTCTCTGACCTTGATGCCAATACTGTATCATCGGAGATTCATGAACCTCTGGGAGTTGTCGGGCAAATTATTCCGTGGAATTTTCCGCTGCTGATGGCAGCATGGAAAATTGCCCCTGCCATTGCGGCAGGCAACTGTGTTGTTCTTAAAGCCGCCGAACAGACACCGGTTTCTATTATGTGTCTTATGGAGATCATTGAAGAGGTCGTACCTCATGGTGTTATTAACATTATTAACGGGTTTGGACCGGAAGCCGGCAAACCCTTGGCACTGCACCCCGATATTAGAAAAATCGGCTTTACCGGAGAGACAACAACCGGAAAACTCATTATGCAATACGCTTCTGAAAACATCATTCCCGTGACTCTTGAGCTTGGAGGAAAATCTCCAAATATCTTTTTGGAAAGTATTATGGATGCCGATGACGCCTTTTTTGACAAAGCCATTGAAGGACTGGTTCTGTTTGCCTTTAATCAAGGAGAAGTCTGCACCTGTCCATCACGCGCCCTAATTCAAGAGAGTATTTACGAGCCGTTTATGGCACGAGTCCTCGAGCGCGTCAAAGCCATTAAAATGGGAGATCCGCTGGATCCTGCTACCATGATGGGAGCACAAGCATCTCAAGACCAATATGAAAAAATTCTACACTATATTGACATAGGAAAAGAAGAAGGGGCCCAACTGCTCATTGGCGGTACTGCATATCACAATGCTGCGTATCCGGAAGGATTTTATATTGAACCGACCATTTTTAAAGGCCACAATAAAATGCGCATTTTTCAAGAAGAGATCTTTGGTCCCGTACTGAGCGTCACTACTTTTAAAGATGAAGATGAGGCTCTCGACATTGCCAATGACACGATTTACGGTCTGGGTGCCGGCGTCTGGACACGTGATATTCACCAAATGCAAAAATTTACCCGTGGGATTCAAGCCGGTCGTATCTGGGCAAACTGTTACCACCTCTATCCGGCACATGCCTCCTTCGGCGGTTACAAAAAATCAGGTATCGGGCGTGAAACCCATATGATGATGCTCAACAACTACCGTCATACCAAAAATGTGTTGATGTCATTCGACAAAAATGCTTTGGGATTCTTCTAATGCCAATCTCTCGTGTCGACTCAACTCCGGCCGCCAATGCGCTCATTGACAGGCTTCGTGAAAAACACGGCACCGCATTGATGTTTCATCAAAGCGGCGGTTGTTGTGACGGTTCGGCACCCATGTGTTTTGAAGTCGGTGACTTTATGGTGGGCAGCCGTGATGTCAAAGTTGGTGAAATACACGGCTGTGACTTTTATATGTCACCGGAGCAGTTTGAATATCTGCAACATTCACACATTACGGTCGACGTTGTGGAAGGACGCGGCTCCAGCTTCTCCATAGAAATTCCGCTTGGCGTACGGTTCATCTCTATTTCACGGCTCTTTACCGATGAAGAGTACCAAGACCTTGAACCGATAGAAATTGAGTCATAGCTACTGCAGAATAACCGTTTTACATGTAAATTACACCGGCTAAATTGTAGATGGCAGAGATGGGGGCGAAGTTTACTTCTCCTTGACACCGTGCGTTGAAAGCATAGACTCCAAATCGTGTACCGCTTCAAATATTTTACATTTTATCTGCAAAACAGATAAAGACTGATTGTATCTTTGAGCTGCTTACATTTGACAATCAGCTCATATTATGATACGATTATCTGCACTAATCAGCTCAAGTAAGGATAGAGATGCAAGATGAAAAAAGATGGATATGGCAAGATGATACCTATCCTCATTTCAACTATGATAACACCAAATTAAGCAACAGCCTGTTAAGTGTTAGTCAAAATAGTGGCAGACTCGATGGCATACTCACCATGCTTGGCGTTCAAAAAAGCAATACGCTTAAAATAGAATCTTCCATCAATGAAATCGTCACCTCCTCTCAAATAGAAGGTGAGATTTTAGACCGCCAGAGTGTGCGTTCATCTATTTTAAAAAAGATGGCTGACAGCGTTACACAAAAAGATACTTCTACCAAACACACAGACGAGCTTGTGGCTATGTTTATGGATAGTAGTACAAATAGCTCACCACTTACGATAGAGCGTCTCAATGGATGGCACAATACGCTGTTTCCTGACGGATACAGTGGACTGTATAAAATCAATGTTGCAAAATTTCGAGAAGAGGAGATGTCTGTAGTATCCTACAAGGGCGGCAAAGAACAAACGCACTATATTGCACCTCCTCCAGATATTTTAGCCGAGAAAATGGAGGTTTTTTTGACATTTGTGAACAAAAGCAAAGAAGATGCCTACACCAAAGCTGCCATAGCCCATTTTTGGTTTGTGACGATACATCCTTATGATGACGGAAACGGTAGAATCGCAAGAGCCATAACAAACTATGTGTTATCAAAAGAGCTTGGATTAAACGATGGTTACTATTCGTTATCGAGAGCCATAGTAGAGAATAAAAAGGGTTACTATGACCTTTTGGAACATAGTCAAAAGCTACTGTATAACAAAAATTTGGAGATTACAGAGTGGATAGTCTGGCATACCGATATGATTAACAAAGCCATAGAGATATCACTAGAACAGGTTCAAATAGCCATACAAAAATCCAACTTTTGGGAGAGAACAAGAGAGTATCCGCTAAACACTCGCCAAATCAAAGTACTCAACAAACTACTAGATGCGGGAGTTGATGGTTTTGAAGGAGGGTTAAATACCAAAAAATATATATCCATAGCCAGAACCTCTACAGCCACAGCCAAGAGAGACATTGCTGATCTTGTTTCAAAAAATCTCATAGAGCAGGTAAAGGGAACGGCGGGTAGAAATGTAAGGTATGTTGTTAGGATAGGTGACTGATATTGTATTTTTGGATCTTTTTAGAGTAAAATTAGTTTATGTGAAAGTATCTCTAGCTCTCCATTGTGTAGTAGTTTGTCAAATTGTTCGGCAATGGCAGTGAGGTGCATGAGTATCGCTGCTCTTGCGTTTTGTTCGTCTTCTAGGGCATTGACAATAGAACCTTTTTCTTGCACGATATTTTGTATGAATTCGATCTTTTTTTTGATGAGGGGAATTTTACTTTCCCTTGACACCGTGCGTTAAGAGCATAGGCTCCAAATCGTGTACCAATCCGTGTACCACCTGGTACACGGAACAGGGTTCAATTCCATTTAGTGGGATTGAAGTATATCGTTAATAATTTCTTTTGACCATTGTGGCAAAGGCGTATTGAGTATGATCTTTTGTTCTCCTCTTGCCCCGGATTTACGAAGTGAAGCAATACGTTTGTAATGTGTCTCTGAATTGTCAAACAGATATAAAGCTTTTACCTTTGGAGCTACCTCAATAATCTGCTGCATACTTTTATGGTATCGCCTTACCACAATACCAGGATCTACAAAGTGACCCTTGTTTTGCACTCTGGCACGCACTCTTTGCACATTCAGCAAGGGATCACTTAGGGCGACATAAACGATGTAAAGATCATACCCCTTGTCAAGGGCATCGTCAATGAGTTGTTTTTCACTATTGCCGGAGAAAGTAGTTTCCAATCCAAAGCTAATACCGTCATCTAAAAACTGTTTGCGTCTTCTTATCGCTTCCTTGCCTGCATGAAGCATCTTTTGATTACTCTCTTTGGAGCCATCGGGTAAAAAATCTCCAAAAATCTCTTTGGCGATATCGTCAGGATTGACAAAAGGTAATTTGGAGAGAGCTTTGTATTTTCCGATAAGTTTTCTGTAGAAGGTAGATTTACCCGATCCGTTCGGACCGGCAAGAATAAAAAGTTTTTTTGCCATATTTTATAAATTTACAACGCTTTCATGAAACGCTTCATCAATATAGACTGTCTCTTTGGTGCCGTTGGGATGAATTTTGATCATAAAACCATTTTCCATTCCTGGCTCTTTAATATAGGCAGGTACACCATTTTGTAAAAGTTCTTTTGTATTATCGCCCATTTCAATGCTATGG
>Ga0256833_1001785_pt1 | contig 15498 bp, 12 predicted proteins | sample 356284metaG_FD_190535 | JGI IMG/M metagenome (GOLD analysis project Ga0256833, IMG submission 190535) | Hydrothermal vent microbial communities from Mid Atlantic Ridge, Atlantic Ocean - 356-284 | ecosystem: Environmental > Aquatic > Marine > Hydrothermal vents | place: Atlantic Ocean: Mid...
GGGGGGGAGGGGTTGGGCGGCGTTGGCCCGGCGTGAGGCTCTGGCAGTGTCGTATCCCCCCACCCCTAACCCCTCCCCCCTTCCTAAGGGGGGAGGGGAATAGCCGCGCGGCGCGTCTTCTCCCCCTTCCCCTATGAGGGGAGAGGGGCCAGGGGGGAGGGGTTGGAGAGCCTTGGCCAGACTGGTGGCCTTGGCTGTGTTGCATCCCTCCACCCTGGAACCGGCGCGCGCCACACCATCTCCCCCTCCCCTACGAGGGGAGGGGGCCGGGGGGAGGGGTTGAATGAAGCCCCGATAGATGCGGCATCTCATGTTACAATAATCCATTAGCGCTCCGGCGCGAGGATTGTACCATGACCGACGCAACCGCAGCCCAAACCATTCCAGGCCCCCTGGATGCCCAACTCGAGGCCCTGCTTTTCGTGGCCGACGAAGCGGTGCCCGTGGCCCGTTTGGCCCAGGTCACTGGCCAGGACCTCACCCAGGTGGAAGCCGCGCTGCTCATGCTGGAAGAGCGCCTGCAGCAGCGGGGCCTGCGCCTGCAACGCCTGCGCGACCGGGTGCGCCTGGTCACCGCGCCCGAATTCGGCCCTTTGGTGGCGCGCTTCTTGAACCTGGAAGCCACGGCCCGCCTCAGCCGCGCCGCGCTGGAAACCCTGGCCATCATCGCCTATCGTCAGCCCATCACCCGGCCCCAAATCGAGGCCCTGCGCGGGGTCAACAGCGACGGCGTGGTGCGCAGCCTGCTGGAAAAGGGCCTCATCGAAGAAGTGGGCCGGGCCGACACCCCCGGACGCCCCATCCTCTACGCGGTGACCGAGGCCTTTTTGCAGCACTTCGGTCTGCCTTCGCTGGAGGCGCTGCCGCCCCTGACTTCCTGGGATGACCCCGCCCAGGCCGCGGACCAATCCCCCGCTGCCGATGCCGCGGCCGTGGGCTTTGCCGACGAGTGAGCCCATGCATTTACGCGCGCTGGAACTCCACGGCTTCAAGACCTTTGCCGCGCCCACCCGGTTGGAATTTTCACCCCGCATCACCGCTATCGTGGGGCCCAACGGCGCAGGCAAATCCAACATCGTCGACGCCCTGCGCTGGGCCTTAGGCGAAACCTCCTTTCAGCTGCTGCGGGCCCGCAAAACCGAGGACCTGATTTTCGCCGGTTCCCCCAACCGGGCCCGGGCCGGCATGGCCGAAGTCACCCTGCTGCTCGACAACGGCGACGCCGCCCTGCCCGTGGACTTTGCCGAAGTTTCCCTCACCCGTCGGGCCTACCGCGATGGCCGCGGCGAGTTCTTGCTCAACGGCCAGCGGGTGCGCCTGCGGGATGTCAAGGAGCTGCTGGCCCAGGCCGGGCTTTCCGAGGGCGCGCATGTGTTCATTGGTCAGGGCATGGTCGATGCCATTTTGGCCCTGCGGCCCGAAGACCGCCGCGCGCTCTTCGAAGAAGCCGCCGGTATTGGCTTAGTGCGCCAGCGCCGGGAGGAAGCCCTGCGCCGCCTGGATGCCACCCGCCGCAACATGGAACGCGCCCAGGACCTGCTGGCCGAGCTGGAACCCCGCCTGCGCCGTTTGGAGCGCCAAATGCAGCGCGGCCGCCAGCTGGAAGCTTTACAAGAGGAACTGCGCCAGCACCTGCGGGTGTGGTATGGCTACCGCTGGCAGCAGGCCGTGCAGGCCGTGCAAGACGCGCTGCAGGCTCACCACGAAGCCCAGCGCGCCTGGGATGCCGCCCAGGCCCGTTTGCGCGCGGCCGAAGCCGCGCAGCAGCAGCGTTTCGCCCGCATTCGGGCCTTGCGCGAGCAGCGTCAGACCCTGGTGAGCCAGGTGCGTGAGGCACAGCGGGCCTGGCAGGCCGAAGACCGCCGGCGCCAGCAGGCCGAGGAGCAGCTGCGACGCTTAGACCGGGAGCGCAGCGAAGCCCAAACCGCGCTCACCCGGGCCCAGGAGACTTTGGCCTTTCACCAGGAGGCCTTGCAGAGCCTGGCCGCCCAGGTGCAGCAACGCGAACAGGCCTGGCAGGAAGCCCGGGACGCGCTGGAGGCCGCGCGCATCGCGTTCGAGGAAGCCCGGGCCGCCCGTCGGCAGGCGCAAAAGGCCCTCGACCGGGCCCGCCGCGAAGTGCAGCGTTTGACCCAGGAGCAGGCAGCTCTGCAGGCCCGGGCCCAAACCCTGGCCCAGCAGATGGACGAGCTCGACGCGCTGCGCCAACGCCATGCACAGCAGCAAGCCGCGCTGGAGCAACGCCGTCGCGCGGCCGAGGAGGCCTGGCACCAGGCCCAGGACGCCTATGAGCAGGCCCGCGGCGAAGAACAACAGGCCCAGGCCGCGGCCGAGCAGGCCCGGGCCGCGCTCCAGCAGGCCGAGGCCGAACAGCGGCGCCTGCAACAGGCCCTCACCGCGTTGCAGGCCCGGTTCCAACGGCTGCAGGCCCGCCTGGAAGGCCTGCGCCAGGCCGAGCGCGATTTGGTGGGCCACGACGAGGCTGCGCGCTTTGTGCTGCAGCAGGTGCGGGGCCGGGTGCGCGGCCTGCTGGGCCCCTATCTGGCCGTGGAAGAAGCCCACGAGGTGGCCATCGCGGCCGCGCTGGACCTGTGGGCCGAAGCCGTGCTGGTGCCCGGCGACCCCGACGAACTCCTCGACCAGGTGCGCAACGCGCCCGGCCGGGTGCTGCTTTTCCCCCAGCAGCCCCCCACCCGGGGGGAACCCCCACCGCCGCCGCGCGCCGCGGGCGTGCTCGGTTCCGCCGCCGACCTGGTGCGGGTGGCCCCCGAGGCCCAGGCCGCAACCCAGGCCCTGCTGGGTTGGGTGTGGGTGGTGGAAGACCGGGCCACGGCCCGCCGCGTGCGTTCCCAGGCGCCGCCGGGGGTGTGGGTGGTCACCCTCGCGGGGGAAGCCTACGCGCCCCAGGGCGGCGTGGTGGTGGGCCGACCCAAAGGCCGCGCCGTGCTCCAACGCACCCGCGAGCGCCGCGCGCTGGAAGCCGACCTGGCCGCGTTGCAAAAGGACCTGGACGCGCAACAGGCTCAGCTTCGGCAGGCCGAGCAGACCCTGCAACAGGCCCGGGACGCCTTGCAACGCGCCCGGCAGCGCGCCCGTGAGGCGCAAAAACGCGCGGCCCAGGCCCGTGAAGCGGCCCAACAAAAGCGCCTGGCCTATGAACAGGCCCGCCAGGCCCTGACTTTGCACCAACAGCAGCAAGCCGAAGCCCAGGCCCGTTGGGCGCGCGCCCGGGATGCGCTGAACCAGGTGCAGCAGCAGGCGCAAGACTTGGCCCAGACGCTGGAGCAGGCGCGCGCCGCGCTGCGCGAAAAGCAGCGCGCCCTGGCCCAGGTCGATTTGGATGCGGCCCGCCAGGCCATGACCTATTGGGAAGCCCAGGCCCAGGTGGCCCAACGCGCCTGGCGCGAGGCCCGGCAGCAGCATCAGGCCCGGGCCCAAAAGGTGCAGCAGACCCAGAGCCAGATTCAAGCCCTGGCCCAAAAGAGTCGGCACCTGGACGCCGCCTGGGAGCAGGCCCGGCAATCGTGGCAGGCCGCGCAGAACCGCAGCCGGGACCTGTGGGCCCGGGTGGAAGCCTTGCAAGCGCAGCTGGAGCCCCTGGAGGCCGAGCTCCAGGCCCTGGAAGCCGAGCACGACGCGGCCCAAACCGCCCTGCGCCAGGCCCGGGAGCAGGCCCAGCGCGCGGAGCAGCGCGCGGTGCAGGCCCGCCTGGCCCTGGCTCGGGCCCGGGACCGGCTGCACAGCCTGCAGCGTCAAATCCACGACGACTTTGGCCCTGTGGCCCTGGAAGCCCCGCCCGAGGTGTGGGGCGAGCAGCCCTTGCCCCTGGCCCAGGGGGTGGAGCGCCTGCCCTCGGTGGCGCAGGCGCCGCCGGACCTGGAGGAAACCATCCGCCGTTTGCGGGGCCGCATGCGTCGCCTTGGGCCCCCGCCCGGCCCCGAACTGCGCCAGGAATACGAAACCCTGGCCCAGCGGGTGGCCTTTTTGCACGAACAGCTGGAAGACCTGCGTCGCGCGGACCACGACCTGCAGGAGCTCATCGCCGAGCTCGACGCGACCATGCGCCGGGAATTCCGCCGCACTTTCGACGCGGTCAACCGCGCTTTTGGCCGGCTGTTCACCCGGCTGTTTGGCGGCGGCAAGGCCCGGCTGGTGCTGCAAACCGACGACCAGGGGCGGCCCCAGGGTGTGGACATCGAAGCCCGCCTGCCCGGCAAACGGGCCCAGCGCCTGGCCGTGCTCTCGGGCGGCGAGCGCAGCCTGACCGCGGTGGCCCTCATCTTCGCCCTGCTGCAGGTTTCGCCCACGCCCTTCTGCGTGCTCGACGAAGTGGATGCCATGCTCGACGAGGCCAATGTGGTCCGCTTCGGCGAGCTGGTGCAGGAACTCAGCCGCGAGACCCAATTCCTCATCATCACCCACAACCGCCACACCGTGCAGATAGCCGAGGTCCTCTACGGCGTGACCATGCGCGACGACGGCACTTCGCAAGTGCTCAGCGTCAAGGTGGACGAGGTGGAGCGCCACTTGCAGCCCGCATCCGAGGTCGCGGCATGAGCCTGTTGCCCAGTGTGGAAGGCCAATGGCAGGGCCGCGTGTTCCGCTGGCGGCCCCTGGAAGGCGGCTGGACCTGGAGCCTGGGCCTGTACGACCAGGTGGAGGTGTACACTTACGAGGCTTCGGGCCGGCCGTGGACCTTCATCTTCGACCGGGTGATTTACCGCCGGGCCCTCAACGGCACCATGCTGGTCAAATGGCGCGTGCCCGGCCAACCTCGCCAGCGTCGCCGCCTTTCCCAAGACGAAGCTCTGGCCGTCGAGGCCCGCGCCCGCCGGCAGGTGGCCGCGTTCGTGCAGGCTTTGGAAGCCGGGCAGGTCACTTTTCGCCATGCGCCGCCGGCCGACATGCTCCCCCGCTTGCGGGCCGCCCTGGCCTTCGACGAGGCGGCCTCGCGCGGCGACGCGACCCGCTTCCACCAGGTGTATCGGCCCATCGGCATTCTGCCGCCCGACCAGTATCTGGCCGTGGTGGTGCAAATTACCGAGGGATGCTCGTTCAACACCTGCACCTTTTGCACTTTTTACCGCGGCCAGGCCTTTCGCATCAAAAGCCCCCAGCAGGTGGAACACCACGCGCGCGCGGTGCGGGATTTTTTGGGCCCTGGCCTGCCCATGCGCCGGGGGGTGTTCCTGGGCGCGGCCAACGCGCTGGTGGCCCCCATGCCCCGCCTGTTGGCCGGGCTGGAGGCGGTGCGACGGGTCTTCCCCGAGCCGCGTTTTGGCGACATGTTCGCCTTCCTCGACGCGTTCAGCGGCGAGCGCAAAAGCCCGGCCGATTACGCCGCGCTGGCCGCGCGCGGGCTGCGGCGGGTCTATATCGGCCTGGAAAGCGGCCACGGCCCCCTGCTGCGCTTTTTGCGCAAACCCGGCGAGCCCGAAGATGCCCTGGTCGCGGTGCAGGCCATGAAGGCCGCCGGGCTCAGCGTGGGCATCATCATCCTGCTGGGCGCGGGCGGGCAGCGCTTCGCGGCCGGCCATGTGGCCGATACCATCGCCTTGCTCAACGCCTTGCCCCTGGACCGGGACGATATTCTCTACTTCTCCGAGCTGGTGGTGACCCCCAACATGCCCTACGCCCGCGATGCAGCCCGCGAGGGCCTGCAGCCCTTGCGCCCCGACGAGCAACGGGCCCAAATGCAGGCCATCGTCGCCGGACTGCGCGTCGCCGCGCCTCAGGCCCGGCCGCGCATCAGCCGCTACGACATTCGCGAGTTCGTCTATTGATGAGCCCGCGCGGCCGCCGCGCACCTTTCCTTGCCACTTCTGGTATACTCAAAGCACCGTCCGTCCGCTTCCCGCCCCGGTGGAAGGAGGCCCCTATGCTCCAGCCCGACCGTGTCGTGCGTACCATTTGCCCGTATTGCGGCGTGGGTTGCACTTTGGAACTCCATTTGCGAGACGACTACATCTATGAGGTCCAGGCCCCGTGGGATGGCGTGGCCAACCGGGGATTGCTGTGCGTCAAGGGCCGCTATGGTCTGGATTACCTTTATCACCCCCATCGCATCACCAAACCGCTGATGCGCAAGACCCCTCAGCGCGGCGGCGCGCGCACCCCGGCCCAAAGCATGGACGATTGGGTGGAAGTGTCGTGGGACGAAGCCCTGGACTTCGTGGCCGAGCGGCTGGTGGAGATTTACCGCACCAGCGGGCCCCGGGCCCTGGCCGCGTATGGCAGCGCCAAGGCCACCAACGAAGACAATTACCTGCTGCAAAAGCTCTTCCGGGCTCTGTTTCAAACCCATAGCGTGGACCACTGCGCCCGCTTGTGCCACGCGTCCAGCGTTTCCGCGTTGCAGGCGGCCATCGGTTCCGCGGCCATGAGCAACACCGCGCTGGAAGTGCTGGAAACCGAGGTCGCGCTGGTGGCCGGTTCCAACACCACCGAAAACCACCCCGTCATCGGCGCGTTCATCAAGCGCGCGGTGCAAGAGCGGGGTGTCAAGCTCATCGTGGTCGACCCCCGGCGCATCGAACTGGCCGATTACGCCACCCTGTGGCTGCCCCTCAAGCCGGGCACCAATGTGGCCCTGTTTTCGGCCATGGCCCATGTCATCATTCGGGAAGGGTGGTACAACGCGGACTTCGTGGCCCAGCACACCGAAGGCTTCGAGGAATTCGCCCGCTCCATGGAAAAATTCACCCCCGAGTTCGCCGAGCAGGTCACCGGCGTGCCTAAGGAGCACATCATCGAAGCCGCGCGGCTTTATGCCCAGGCCCGGCGGGCCATGCTGTTCTGGGGCATGGGCATGACCCAGTTCGCCCATGGCACGGCCAGTGTGCTGTCGCTGGTGCATCTGGCCTTGCTCACCGGCCATGTGGGGCAGGTGGGCACGGGCCTCAACCCCTTGCGCGGGCAAAACAATGTGCAGGGCGCGTCGGATATGGGCGTGCTCAATAGCGTGTATCCCGGCTATATGAAAGTGAGCGACCCGGCCAACGCCGCGCACTGGGAGCAGGTGTGGCACCTGCCCCCGGGCACTTTGCCCACCCAACCCGGCCTGACGGTCACCGAAATCCTCAAGGCCGCGGGGCCCCAGGGCGTGCGGGGCCTGTTCGTCATGGGCGAAAACCCCCTCATGTCGGAACCCAACCTGGCCGAGGCCGAGGAGCACTTGCGGCAGGTGGAATTCCTGGCCGTGCAGGACCTGTTCCTCAACGAAACCGGCGTGTATGCCGATGTCTTTCTGCCCGCGGCTTCGTTCGCCGAGAAGGACGGCACTTTCACCAACACGGACCGCCGTGTGCAACGGGTGCGTAAGGCGTTGGAACCCCGCGGCCAGGCGCGCGCGGATTGGGAGATTTTGGCCGACCTGGCCCGGCGCATTGAGGCCAAGCTGGGCCTGCCCTACAGCGCGGGCTGGCATTACACCCACCCCCGGGAAATTTGGGCCGAAATCGCGGCCGCGGTGCCCGCGTTTCGGGGCATCACCTACGAACGCATCGACCGGGTGGGGCTGCAGTGGCCCGTGCCCAGCGAAGACCACCCCGGCACGCCCTTCCTGTACACCAGGGGCTTCCCCTCGGGCAAGGGCCGCTTCTTCCCCCTGGACTTCCCCGACGCGCCGGAGCCCGCCACCCGGCAGTTCCCCCTGACCATGACCACAGGCCGGCTGTTGGAACACTGGCACGGTGGCACCATGACCCGCCATTCGGACCTGGACGCGCTTTACCCCATGCCCGTGGTCGAAATGCACCCCATCGACGCGGACGCGCTGGGCATTACCGACGGGCAGCCCGTGCGGGTGAGCTCCCGCCGCGGCTCGGTGGTGGTGCGCGCCCATGTCACCGACAAAACCACCCCCGGCGTGGTGTTCCTGCCCTTCCACTTCGCCGAGGCCGCGGCCAACCTGCTTACCATGGACGCGCCTTTGGACCCGCAGGCGAAAATTCCGCACTACAAGGCCACGCCTGTGCGCATCGACCCCGCGCCCGAGGCCGAGCTGGCCAATCCGGTGTGGCAACCGCGCGGGCGGCGATAGCCCCGCGTCAGGGGAACGGCGCGCATGAACGAGCAGCGTTGGCGCCTGGGCTGGACCGTGTTCCTGCTCATCGCCACGGTGGGCGTGTTGGCCTCGCTCACCCGCTACGCGTTGCGGGTGCAGCGCCTGCGGGCCCTGCGCGACGCGGTGGCTACCGAGCACGCGCAGCTCAGCGCCACCCACGCCGCGCTGGCCGTGCAGCTCAGCGCCACCCTGCCGCCCGAGGCCTGGGCGGCCACGGCCCGGGCCGGTTTGGGCCTGGTGGGGCCCGACGAGCGTCCGGCCCGGGTGCTGCCCTTGACCCCCACCCCGGGCCCGGCCCATGCCGCAGCAGCTTCCCCCCCGCCGGGGGAACACCCGCCGTGGTATTGGTGGTGGCAGCTGTTCTTCGCCGCACCGCCCCCCGTTGGCGAGCCGTAGCGCGGCCTGTTTCCCCCGCTCCTTTTACCCCCGACGCATCCCTTTCCCCGGGCGCATGGCCATGCGCCCCTGTGGCGCGGTCACGCGCTGCGTTCCCCTGCTGCCAGGAGAAGGACATCATGCGACGACCCGGCATTTTGGCCCGCTATTGGGAATGGCTCGACTTGCCAGAACACACCGTGCCCCTTTCGCTGAGCGAAGGCGATACGCCCCTCATCCCCATGCCCCGGCTGGCCGAGGCCCTGGGGGGCGGCTTTGAGCTGTTCGTCAAATACGAAGGCCTCAACCCTACCGGCTCGTTCAAGGACCGGGGCTTAGCCGCCGCGGTGGGGGAAGCCGTGGGCCGCGGCGCGCGCACGGTCATCTGCGCTTCCACCGGAAACACCGCGGCCGCCACCGCGGCTTATGCCGCGCGGGCCGGTGTGCGGGCCTTGGTGCTGGTGCCCGAAGGCAAAATCGCCCGCGGCAAGCTGGCCGGCGCGTTGGCCTATGGCGCACAGGTGGTGCAGGTGCGGGGTTCCTTCGACCACGCGCTGGCCCTGGTGCGCGAAGCCGTGGCCCACTATCCTGTGGCCCTGGTCAATTCCATCAACCCTTATCGCCTGCAGGGGCAGCAAACCGCGGCCTTTGAGATTGTGGATGCCCTGGGCCGGGCGCCCGACTGGCTGGCCATTCCTGTGGGCAATGCGGGCAATATTACCGCGTATTGGATGGGCTTTCGGGCCTATCATCGGGCCAAGGGCACGGGCCTGCCCCGGCTGCTGGGCGTGCAGGCCGCGGGGGCCGCGCCCCTGGTGCTGGGGCATCCGGTGGAAAATCCCGAGACCGTGGCCACCGCGATTCGCATTGGCAAACCGGCCCGGGGGGCTGAGGCCCTGGCCGCGGCCCGGGAATCGGGCGGGCGCATCATCGCCGTGCCCGACGAAGAAATTTTGGCCATGCAGCGTTTGCTGGCCGCGGAGGGGGTGTGGGTGGAACCGGCGTCGGCGGCCGGGCTGGCGGGCTTGGCCGCGGAAATTCGCCGGGCCGCGCTGGACCCGCGCGGCAAGACCATCGTCGCGGTGGTCACCGGCCACGGCCTGAAGGACCCCGACGCGGTGTTGCGCACAGCCGGCGCCGACCTGCCCACTATCGAGCCGGTGTTGGACGCGTTGACTCCTTGGTTGTAAGGGGTGGTGGTTGGAAGTTGGAAGTTGGAAGTTGGTGGTTGGTAGTTGGTAGTTGGCGGGTGGCGGGTGGCGGGCGTTGCTTCCTGCTGACTGCTGACCGCTGACTGCTGTCGTTCATCCGCGGTTTCATCCCCTGGGCGCACTGCCGTGCGCCCCTACCGGGCTCCCTGCTCATTTGGCGTTCGCGGCGAAACGGGGTACACTTAGGGCAGTTCCCTCACCCAGGAGGTGCCTTATGTTGCGCTGTACCTATTGTGGCGCACCGTTGAACATTAGCCGCAAGGTGGCTGAGGCCGCATTGCAGGCGCTGGACGAGCAAGGCCTGGAGCATTTTGATTACCCCTGCCCCCGCTGCCGCAAAATCAACAAGATTTCGCGGCGGGCCCTGGAGCGCCTGGCCCCGCGGCGGGGCGCCACGACCCAAAACCAGGCCTGAAGCCGAGGGAAACCCATGGCCCCGGCAGCTGCACGGCCCCTGGTGATGAAGTTCGGCGGCACTTCGGTGGGCAGCCCCGCGGCCATGCGCCACGCGGTGGACATTGTGCGCCGCGAAGCCGACCGCTGGCCCGGCGTGGTGGTGGTGACCTCGGCCCTGGCCGGGACCACCGACACACTGCTGCGCGCGGCCAAAGCCGCGGCTCAGGGCGATTTGGATGCGGTGCGCCGGGCCCGCCAGGCCTTAGAAGAGGCCCACTGGGCCATCGCCAAAAGCCTGGTTCCCACCCGCCCCCGGCCCATGGTGTGGATGGAAGTGCAGCGCCACCTGGAAACCTTCGAGAGCCTGGGCCAGGCTATGGCCGTGCTGGGCGAGGCCACGCCCCGGGGCCTGGACGCAGTGGCCGCCTTAGGCGAGCGCATGAGCGTGGCCCTGCTCACCGCGGCGCTGCAAGCCCAGGGTGTGCCTGCCGAAGCTCTCGACGCGGCCGAAGTGCTGGTTACCGACGCGCATTTTGGCGCCGCGCACCCCGACCTGGAAGCCTCGCGGCAGCGGGTGCAGGCCCGCCTGGTTCCCCGGCTGGAGCCCGGGCGGGTGGTGGTGGTGCCCGGCTTTCTCGCCGCCACCCCCGAGGGCGTGGTCACCACCTTGGGCCGTGGGGGCAGCGACTATTCCGCCGCCTTGCTGGCCGCGCTGCTGCCCGCAGCCGAGGTCTGGATTTGGACCGATGTGGATGGCGTCATGAGCGCCGACCCTCGGCTGGTTCCCAACGCGCACACCATCCCCGAACTGTCGTACCGGGAAGTCGCGGAGCTGGCCTATTTTGGGGCCAAAGTGCTGCACCCCAAAACCATCCGCCCGGTCATCGAGGCCGGTATTCCCCTGCGGGTGCGCAACACCTTTCACCCCCAGGGCCCCAGCACCCTCATCGTGCGCGAGCGGCAGGTGACGCCGGGGCAAATCAAGGCCATCACCCTGATTCGCGACCTCAGCCTCATCATCGTCGAAGGCCGGGGCATGTTGGGCGTGCCCGGCGTGGCGGCCCGCACTTTTGCCGCGGTGGCCGGCACCGGCACCAGCGTGCTGCTCATCAGCCAGGCCTCGTCGGAGCAAAGCATTTGCTTCATCGTGCCCGGCGCGCGGCAGCGCACCGTAGTGCAGGCCGTCGAGGCCGCGTTTGCCGCGGAAATTGCCCGCCGTGACATCGACCGGGTGCGGGCCATGGAGGATGTAGTCATCGTCACCCTGGTGGGCGAAGGCATGCGCCACACGCCGGGCATCGCGGGCCGCATCTTCAGCGCCCTGGGCGCCCGGGGCATCAATGTCATTGCCATTGCCCAGGGCGCCAGTGAGGTGGCCATCAGCCTGGTGGTGGCCGCAAAAGACGGCCAGCGGGCCCTGCAGGCTTTGCACCCCTTGACGGTGGATGGGTGACCCGCGGCGGGGCAGGGAGCGATGTGGCGCGCGCCGTTGGCTTGGGCTTTGGTGCTCACCGGCCTGGTGTTGGTGGCTTTGGGAACCGGCGTCGGCCGCGCGCCTGAGCCGACGCCCGGACTTTCCGCGCGGCAGGTGCTGGTGCGGGTCGATGGCCGGGATGTGGCCACAGTGGCCGTGTCTTCGCCCTGGCCGGCCGATGCCCTGACCCTGGCCGGGGTGCCCTGGTTCCCCGGCGATGAGGTGCGGCTCAACGGGCTGCCCTGGGAACCCGACCGCACCTGGCCCGAAGACGCGGGCCTTGCAGTGTTGCTGGACCTGCGTCGCGCCCGCCTGTGGCGTTGGCAGGGGCCCCAGGGGGCGCGCGGCGCGACGCGCGCGGTGGCGGCTTCCCCAGCCGAGGCGCTGGCGCTGGCCCTGCCCCTGCACCCCGGCGATTTGTGGTCGGCCCAGGCGGGGGTGTGGCATTGGCGCCCGGCCCGCGAGGTGGTAGTGCGCACCCCCCAGGCCGAACACCGGGCGCGGCTGGCGGCTTTCTCGGTGGGCCACGCGTTGGCGCGTCTGCGGGTTCCCCTGCTGGGGCTCGACGGGGTGACCCCCGCGGAGACCGAACCCCTGCCCGCCGGGGTTCCCCTGCAGGTGCACCGGGTGACCGAAACCTGGGTCAGCCGCCAGGAGAGCATCCCCTACGACAACGAAGTGCGCGCCCTGCCCGATGTGGAACTGGACACGGTGCAGGTGGTGCAGGAAGGGCGTCCGGGCATCAAAGTGCGCTGGGAGCGGGTGCGCTATGTGGACGGCGAAGAGGCCCAACGCCTGCCCGTGGGGGAATGGGTGGTGCAGGAGCCGCAGCCGCGGGTGGTGGGCTATGGCACCAAAGTGGTGGTGCGGACCTTGGACACGCCCGACGGCCCCATTCGCTACTGGCGCGCGGTGCGGGTGTATGCCACTTCGTACTCGCCGTGCCGGGTGGGCGGCGGGCGCTGCAGCTCCACCACGGCCAGCGGCGCGCGACTGCAAAAAGGCGTCATCGCGGTCACCGTGCCGTGGTATCGCAGCATGAAGGGGATGCAGGTCTATGTGCCGGGTTATGGCTTTGGCCGCATCCTCGACACCGGCGGCGGCATTCCGGGCCGCCCGTGGATTGACCTGGGCTATTCCGACGACGATTATGTCTCGTGGCATCAGTGGACGACGCTGTACTTTCTGGCCCCACCCCCGCCGCCGGAGGAGATTTTGTATGTGTTGCCGTGAGGCCAAGGGCGCCGGCGTCTTGCCGCGTTTCTGCTTATTTCCCCTGCCCGTCGCAAAGCGTCCTCATTGCCGCGCCAAAACGCGGCCCCTCATAACCCCACTCTTCTGCTATAATTGCGTGTAGTCTATGATGGAGTAAAACGGCTCATGCCCTTTTTCCGCCGATTCTGGCTGCTCACTTTAGCCCTGGTTTTGGCCGGAGCCCTGGCCGCGCCGTCTGTGACGCGCGCCGACGCCGTAGCCGAATTCCAGCCCACCCCCACCCCTATGCCGCGGGGTGGGCGCAAGGTGCTGGCCGCGCCCTGGCCGCTGCAGAACCGCTTCACCGTGCCCGCGGCGCAGGCCTCGGCCACGCCCATGCCCCCCGTGTGGCTGCCCCCCGCGTACCCGCAACCCTGGGCCCCCACACCCCACGACCATTTCCTCTTCGGGCGGGTGTTTCCCCCCGGCTTCGAGGATATTCCCATCGCCGATTATCGCTTCGCGGCCCGGTCCGAGGGCTCGGGCCGGCTTCACGGCGGCATCGACATCCCTGCACCCTTCGACACGCCGGTGCTGGCCATTGGCTCGGGCCGGGTGGTGTGGGCCGGTGAGGGCTTCACCTTTGGCCGCGAGCGCAACGGCGACCCCTACGGCCTGGCCGTGGTCATTCGGCACGATTTGGGCTGGCAGGGACAGGTGCTGTATTCCCTGTACGCCCATCTGGAAACCATCTTCGTGCAACGGGGGCAGTGGGTGCCTCAGGGCACGGCCATTGGCCTGGTGGGCAGCACGGGCAAAAGCGACGGCCCCCATGTGCACCTGGAAATTCGGATGCCCCTACGCGACGACGCGCCTTTGCAGCACGCGCCCTTGCTCAACCCCGAGCTGTGGATTGCGCCGCCCGTGGGCTGGGGCGTGCTGGTGGGGCAGGTGTATGACGAACAGGGCCGCTTGTGGGATTTCGGCACCATCACCATCGAGCCCCGGGACTGGACCCCCGAAGTGCGCGCCCTGTGGCAGGGGCGGCGCTTGATTGTCACCCACACTTATGGCCGGGCCGGGGGCATTTTGCGCGACCCCTACTATCAGGAAAACTTCGCCCTCAACAACCTGCCGGCCGGGCGCTACCGTCTGGTCATCGAGCTGGGCGACCAGAAGTATGAAAAAGTCGTGATGGTTTACCCCGGTCGGGTGACTTTTTTCCTTTTCACACCCGAAGACGGGTTTGAAGTGGTACAATAGGGATATCGGCTGTCGAGATGGCGCCGAGCCTCTTGACAATTTGCATAATTGTCAGTAGTATATCGCAAAACTCTTTGTGAAGGAGGCGAGCCTTGGCCAAGACACGCACGCAACAAATGGTGGACCGCCTGCGGGAACTGCAAGCCGTATCGCCCGACATCGAAGCTTCGGCCATCGTCAGTGTGGACGGGCTGACCATCGCGTCGGCGCTGCCCCAGGGCATCGAGGAAGAGCGGGTTTCGGCCATGTCCGCGGCCATGCTTTCCTTGGGTGAGCGCATTGCCATGGAATTAGGCCGCGGGCGGCTGGAACAGGTCTACATCAAAGGCGAAAACGGCTATGTCATCCTCATGGCGGTGGGCGAAGAAGCGGTGCTGACCGTGCTGGCCCGCGAGCAGGCCAAACTGGGCCTCATCTTCCTGGACATGCGCCGCGCGGTGCAGGAACTGGAAGCTTTGGTGTAGTGCCCTACGCCCGGACGCCCGACACAGGGGGCCACCCAACTGGGAGGGCGGGGTCCTTACCCTCGCCGGAGGGCGCTTCCACAGCGCGGCGACGGGCGGCTTTTCCTGTCCTTGTTGCAGCCTTTGCGATTCCTGTCTGAGGTGGTGGTTACATGAGCGACAAACGGCGAATTCCCCCCAGCGGTTATTATTACCCCAACAAAATCGGGCGCATCGCTTTGCAAGCCCTGGAAGAAGTGATGGGCACCCACGGCATGAAAGCCGTGCTGCGGCTGGCCGGTTTGGAACATTATATGGAGGAAATGCCTCCCGATAATCTGGAAAAAGAGTTCGACTTCGCCGACTTCTCGGCCCTCAACCTGGCCCTGGAAGAAATGTACGGCCCCCGGGGCGGTCGTGGCCTGGCCCTGCGGGCCGGTCGGGCCGCGTTTTCCGAGGGCCTGCGCGGCTTTGGCGCTTTGGCCGGCGTGGGCGACCTGGCCTTCAAAGTGCTGCCGCTGAAGACCAAGCTCACCATCGGCCTCAAGGCCATGGCCCAAATCTTCAGCAGCTTCAGCGACCAGGTCACCACCGTGGAAGAAAAAGACGATGTCTTTGTCTACACCATCCACCGCTGTCCGGTGTGCTGGGGCCGGGCCAACACCAGCGACCGGCCCGTGTGCTACATGGCCCTGGGCCTGCTGCAAGAGGGCCTCAAGTGGGTCTCCGGCGGCAAAGAGTTCCGGGTCAACGAATCCAAGTGCATCGCCAAAGGCGACGATGTGTGCGAGTTCATCATCCAGAAAGAACCCATCGGATAGCGCACCTTCGCCGACGCATTTCCCTCGGGGCGGCCACTGCACAGCCGCCCCGCCGTGTTTTTCGGAGTTGCCATGTCTGCCTCTTCTTTGGAACCGGCCATCATCGTCATTCCCACCTACAACGAGCGGCAGAACCTGCCCCCATTGTTAGAGGCCTTGTTTGCCCTGGACCAGGTGCCGGCCTTCCATGTGCTGGTGGTGGACGACAACAGCCCCGACGGCACGGGCCAGTGGGTGGCCCAGGCGGCGCGCGAAC